>Ga0316204_10003419_pt1 | contig 31879 bp, 24 predicted proteins | sample 6monrhotite_MG_2_FD_205661 | JGI IMG/M metagenome (GOLD analysis project Ga0316204, IMG submission 205661) | Microbial mat bacterial communities from mineral coupon in-situ incubated in ocean water Damariscotta River, Maine, United States -... | ecosystem: Environmental > Aquatic > Marine >... | reverse complement strand
ACTCATGGTTAAGGCGCTCATCATAAGGTTTACGTATCTCTGCAAAGTTTTCAGCTGAGGTATCAAACAGAAAATCTAAACGTTGGTTAAGCCCCTCCTCCGCCTGTGCACGAAAAAAGGAATCCGTAGTCATCCCTTCGGGAACCGGGAACTCCGGCAATACATTTTTACCCAGCGTCAATTCAAGGTTACAACGGCGTGCAATCTCAACGCTGTTTTCAAGCGCCTCTGGAATGTCAGAAAAGAGTTCACACATCTCTTCTGGCGACCGCAGGTACTGCTGCTCGCTATACAACTTCGGACGGCGCGGATCATCCAGGGTACGCCCGCCATTAATACAGACACGCACTTCGTGTGCTTCGAAATTATCGGCCTTTAAAAAGCAGACATCATTGGTCGCCACCACCGGTACGTTGGCATCAACAGCCAGCGCAACGGCACCGTGTAGATAGTCTTCTTCATTTTCTCGTCCAGTACGTTGCAATTCAATATAGAAACGATCACCAAAGAGCGCGGTCCATTCATTTAACAACTGCTTCGCAGCAACACCATTGCCGGCTAATAACGCCTGGCCGATATCACCATTGCGCCCGCCAGAGAGCGCAATCAGACCATCGTTTTCGCCTTGCAGCCACGCCTGCTGAATCATCGGAATACCGTTGTGCTGACCTTCAATATAGCTACGTGAAATCAGCCGCGTTAGATTAAGGTAGCCCACATGGTTTTGACATAGCAGGATTAGCTTGGTGGGTTGATTAACATCGTCCGGGTTCTGTACCCACAGATCGACACCAATGATCGGTTTTACACCCGCAGCAATCGCCGCACGATAGAACTTAACCATCGCAAACAGGTTGCTTTGATCTGTGACCGCGACCGCAGGCATGCCTGCAGCTGCAACGCTTTTAGCAAGGGCTTTTACACGAATACAACCATCCACAAGGGAGTAGTCGGTATGAAGATGAAGGTGAACAAACGAAGGACTCATAACCCACTATTCTAACGCAGGGCGCGCCACCCTGCGAGATCGATTTAACAATTAAGCGTGTTTATTTTGGGGTGATCAGGTTTACCGCGAAGGTTCACAAAGACGACGCACCGGTCCAAACGAACGGCGATGAACTGGCGACACGCCATGCTCCTCGAGCGCTGCAAAATGAGCCTTGGTAGGATAGCCCTTATGTTTGGCAAAGCCATACTCAGGAAACTGTTCATCGAGCAAAATCAATTCACGGTCACGCGCAACCTTAGCAAGGATCGATGCTGCACCGATCGCGGATATCAAGGCATCCCCCTTAACAATGGTTTCGACCGAACAATCGACCGATGGACATTGATTGCCATCCACCTGTACATGCGTTGGTTTAACAGAGAGTTCCGCGACCGCGCGGGTCATCGCCAACAGACTCGCCTGCAGGATGTTGATCTCATCGATCTCCTCTACCTCGGCGCGACCAATTGCCCAGGCGATGGCATGCTCTTTAATTTCGAGCTCTAATCGGTCTCGTTTTTTTGCCGTTAGCTTTTTTGAATCTGTCACGCCTTCTATGGGACGATCTGGGTCAAGGATCACGGCAGCTGCAATCACCGCTCCGGCTAGTGGGCCTCGACCAGCTTCATCAACACCGGCGATTAAATTTTCTGCAACTATCATCGTAACTAAAACATGATCCCGATATGTATTCCCAGATTGTTGGCATCGATCACTGTTTCAGCTGTACTCTGATTTGGTGAGACCTCATAGTCGAGTGCTGTATAGCGCGCCCCTAAAAATGCCTTTTCATTCAGAAAATAGCCCACCTCAATAGCAAAGCCTAGCGCATCATCAAATTCAACACTTCTATCTGAAAATCCAGGAGGGGCATTAAAAGTAAATTCAGGCCCCAATTCATAAGTAGCGCCAATACCAAACCTTAAGTTTGAGGCGTTATTATAAAAGATCATCATATTCATCGGCAGACTAACGATGTCGGCATCCCCTCCGTCAAAATCAACAGCATTGGCCTTAAGACCAATCGTTGCCTGATATGAGATCGCACTGCTAGCTGGACGGAGTAAAAAGCCAAGATCCCCATATAGGCCGGTACCAGCCTCAAGGTCTTCTTCAGTTGTCTGAACAAGATTGTCACCACCGAATGGTGCAAAGCCAACACTGGCAATAAATGCAGCATTTGCAGTTGGTATAAACAGCATTGCACCAGCAATGATTAGTACTTTTAAGTTCATGTTCAAATCATTTCCCCTATCTATGATAAAAAGCAAATCAATGCTCGCGCGTTGCCAGGAATTGAATATCAGGCCAGCGTTCAATGGTTAGCTCAAGGTTGACACGTGTCGGCGCTATATAGGTAAGATCACCACCACCATCGATGGCGAGATTCGCCTCAGACTTACGTTTAAATTCCTCTAGCATTTTCTCGTCATCACACATCACCCAGCGTGCGGTGGCAACGGTGACTGCCTCAAATATGCAGTCTACTTTATACTCGTTTTTCAAACGCTCAGCGACCACATCAAACTGCAGTACACCCACTGCACCTAGGATCAGATCGTTATTAGTGAAGGGTTTGAATAACTGCGTCGCGCCCTCTTCACTTAACTGTTCCAGCCCTTTTAACAGCTGCTTACTTTTAAGCGGATCTCTGAGGCGTGCGCGACGAAATAGCTCTGGGGCAAAGTGAGGAATACCGGTATATTTAAGGTCTTCCCCCATCGTAAAGGTGTCACCGATCTGGATCGTGCCGTGATTGTGCAGGCCGATGATATCACCGGGATAGGCCTCGTCTACATGAGTGCGATCCTGCGCCATAAAGGTGATGGCATTCGAGATCATCACTGGTTTGCCAATGCGCACATGGTTGATCTTTTTCCCCTTCTCATATGAGCCGGAACAGACGCGCAGAAAGGCGACACGGTCACGATGATTCGGGTCCATGTTAGCTTGGATCTTAAATACAAAGCCGGAAAACGTCTCTTCTGTTGGCTCAACGACACGTGTTTTCGATTCTCTTGGTTGCGGTGCCGGAGCGAACTCAGAGAGCGCATCAAGCAGTTCTTTCAGGCCAAAGTTATTGATGGCTGATCCAAAATAGACAGGCGTCAATTTACCCGCTAAAAAAAGTTCTAAATTAAACTCATGACTCGCGCCACGCACCAGCTCAATCTCTTCTCGGAAATCGCTAATCAGGTCACCAAACAGCTCATCCAGACGCGGGTTGTCGAGCCCCTGAATGACTTCACCTTCGTTGATTTTTCCGCCATGTGTTGAACTATAAACATGGATCGTGTCGCTATAAAGATGGAAAACACCTTTGAAGCTTTTACCCATGCCGATAGGCCAGGTCATCGGTGCACATTGGATATCCAGTACATCCTCGACTTCGTCCATCAGATCGATCGGGTCTTTGCCTTCGCGATCCATCTTATTAATAAAGGTCAGGATCGGTGTGGTGCGTAGACGGCACACCTCCATCAATTTAACAGTACGTTTCTCAACACCTTTGGCAACGTCAATCACCATCAAAGCAGAATCAACCGCAGTCAGCGTACGATAGGTATCTTCCGAGAAATCCTCATGTCCCGGTGTATCGAGCAGGTTGATGATGTTGTCGCCATACGGGAACTGCATCACCGATGAAGAGACCGAAATGCCACGTTCCTGCTCCATTTTCATCCAATCAGAAGTCGCATGGCGCGCCGCTTTGCGCCCTTTTACACTACCTGCCAGCTGAATCGCACCGCCGAATAACAGCAGTTTTTCTGTGACGGTGGTCTTACCGGCATCAGGATGCGAGATGATCGCAAAGGTTCGGCGTCTTGACGCCTCTGAAGAAATGGACATAAACCGCTCTTTTGTCTCATAAATAAAAGCGGCGATTCTACGCGCATCGACCCGCTTAAACAAATCATCCCTACAATGCCTATAGCGCCCATCTAACAAAACTTTAATGCCCGATAACCCTTAAAACCCCAATATATTCAAACAACTAGCATTTACACGTATAATAACCACTGTAAATCTGTGCGTCTCATCACACTTTTTGATAGAATTCGCCTTCTGTCGCATCACTCTGAGGGGGGGTAACTGCACTGATGGAAAGCACAATTGATTGTCAGCGTCAGGGAATAGACCGCAGATCACATGGGTTTCAGACATTTATGTACAGCTTTATCAAAAGCCGTCGTCACCAGGCTCGCCGCGAGATCTGCCTCACCACATCGCATTACACTGACAGCAATAACGCGCCGGTTCTATTTGCATTGACCATTGCGATTATGGGGCTCTCCTGTACGGATGCTTTTTTTACCCTGATGCTGATACAGCAAGGTGCACAGGAAATTAATCCTGTTATGAATAGCCTGCTTGAGATTAATCCTCAACTATTCGTTTCAGCTAAAATGGCTATCACAGCCACTTGTCTTATCTTTATATTAGCCCACCGGAATTTCTGGTTGTTTAAACGTATCGTACGGACTCACCATATTTTACCAGCAATTTTTTTAGGGTACTGCGTGTTGATAACACATCAGCTAAACATGCTCAATAACGTACCCCTGACCCTGTAACCAAATTATAATTTATTGATACATTGCGGAGCTCTACATCATGATGACAAATAACCAACTAATGCTCGCCACCGCCTGCCTCTTTACCGTTGCATTGCTGGGTGGTTGTGTTTCAAAAACGACGGTTGCTGAAAATACTCAACCAACTGCGACAGCGGTTACTACTGAAACAGCCACTGAAACGACTGTTACCGACACCGCGAAGACTGTAGAACCTGAAGTTGCCGAGATTATCGAAGTAGAAGATGCGATTAAAACGGTTGGCATAACCGACGCTTCTGAAGCTGATGCGCCAAAAGTGACAACGACGAAAGATGGTGTCGTGGTTATCCCTTTTGGAACATCGCCCGAAGCGGTTGCGGCAGCGACAGCAAAACCTAAAAAGCCAGTCGCAACACCCAATATCCCAAACATTGCTAAAGCGTTAGCCAGTCATCAGAACAGCATGTGGCATAGCCGCTCATTCACCTACAGCATCTATCTTGGCGGGCATCTCAATGCCGAATATTCAGAAGAGAAAAATGCGCTGACCATTATCAACGATGCAGATAAAGAGAATAAGTTGGCCTGTAATTACTCAACCAAACATGGCGGTCTGGCAAGCACCAAAGATGATGAGGTTTCAGCCTGTCACTCACTAGCCAATGAATTACAGAGCTACCTGGAAGAAGATTAAGCCTGAACTCAGCTGAATAACATTACAAAGCCTGGAAGCAAAGCTTTCCAGGCTTTTTTTATGCCTTGAATTTAAAACATCCCCTTTGAGCTAAAATAGACAACAGTGTCTTTTATATCGAACGCATAAGCAGCATCAAAACGGAGATCGACGTTAACAAAATATTTCACCTTGTAGCGCAGCCCAAAACCGGCGCTCGATTTAAGATCATTAACATCGATGACGCGGTTATCCTGATATGCATTGCCAACATCAGCAAAAAGCACCCCTCGCGTATCAATATTCCCTCTTATTGGTGATAAGTACTCAAGGTTTAAGGCGAAAAATGACTCGCCGGCATAACGCCCTTTTTCATATCCGCGTAACGTACTGCTACCGCCAACTGAAAAGAAGTCCCCGCCAAGCGGCAGTATCCCGCCAGAAAAGCCCATTAAGAATTGCGCGTTAAGGTTATGATGCCGCTCTCCATTCAAATAATGGTAACGACGATAGTAGATATTGTTTTGTGTGAATGTCTCATCAGAGCCTAACGCTCTAGCGCCAACCTGAATAGAATAGCCATATTCAGTTCCTTCGCGACTATAGAGGTAGTCATGAACTCTGCCGTAGGTAATCCCAAGGTTCAGGCCAACCGCTACCCCATCACTATAGAGATCCGGCAGGCCGCTCACATAGTTATATTTTGCAGTGCGCCAGAAAGGGCCTGCATTTGCAGACCAGCCGATACTTGGGCTGTCTTTTCTCAACCAACGATTAATTGAAAAACTAAAGGCTCTGTAATCCTTGCCGTAGGTAGATACGATATCACCATGTTTTTTATCTTCTACCGGTATATCGGAATAACGCATCCCGACGCGCAAACCAAAGGCACTTCCCGCTATTCGAGGATAATCATAATTGACATAAAATTCATTAGATTTTCCCAGTGCATCGCAGCAACCATCAACTTTCTTATAAGTGAGGCGCAAGTGTTGATTCATACCACCCAAATTATCCATCTTCAAGCGTACGCCGTAGCTAATATCACCATCGGCTGAACGATCTAATCGTGGCAAAGGAAAAACATAGTATTTTTCACTGATCATAATTTCCAGAATTTGCCGACCATCGACTTCAATCACATCGGCATACACTAATTTAAACAGACGAAGATCCATAATCGCCTGTCGATCGTTTTCAATGAGTAACAGGTCAACTGGATCACCCACCTTTACACGCATCTCTTGCAGCATCACTGCAGGTTTTGTCTTTTTGTTACCAACAAAACGAATCTCATCAATCACCGCCGGCAGGCTAGCCAACGTCACAGATGAAATTAGAAATAGCCCAATAAGGCAATAGCATATATTTCGTAATAAAAAAAACATGGTCACATCTTCGATAGAAACTGTGCAGCAAGCGATTTTTTTGTAGTATATTCAGTATTAATATCGGCCAACGGTCACGTCACGCAACCCCTTAAATACATAATTTACTGGAATAAAAATGGCTCAATACATTTATACAATGAACGGCGTTGGCAAGGTAGTCCCTCCCAAGCGTGAAATTCTTAAAGATATCTCTCTTTCTTTTTTTCCAGGCGCAAAGATAGGCGTATTAGGGCTTAATGGTTCGGGGAAATCTACATTGCTGCGCATTATGGCGGGTATTGATACTGAACACCACGGCGAAGCACGCCCCCAGGCTGGAATTCGTGTCGGCTATCTGCCACAGGAACCACAGCTTGATCCCGCGAAAGACGTGCGTGGCAATGTTGAAGAGGCGCTTGGTGAAGTAAAAGAGGCGATGACCCGGCTTGATGAAGTCTACGCCGCCTACGCCGAACCCGATGCCGACTTTGATGCACTTGCTAAAGAGCAGGCCAAGCTTGAGAACATTATCCAGGCCGCTGATGCGCATAACCTTGAGCGAAAACTGGAGATCGCCGCCGATGCATTGCGTCTACCGCCATGGGATGCCGATGTGACTAAGCTCTCCGGTGGTGAACGCCGTCGTGTCGCCCTCTGCCGTTTGATCCTCTCAGCACCAGACATGATGCTGCTCGACGAACCCACCAACCACCTTGATGCCGAGTCCGTTGCGTGGCTAGAACACTTTTTACGCGAATATGAAGGCACCGTGGTTGCCGTGACCCATGATCGTTATTTTCTCGATAACGTCGCAGGCTGGATTCTGGAGCTGGATCGTGGCCACGGCATTCCATGGGAAGGTAACTATTCCTCGTGGTTAGAACAGAAAGAAGCGCGTCTTCAACGAGAAGAGAAGAGCGAAGGCGCACGCATTAAGGCAATGCAAACAGAACTTGAGTGGGTGCGCAGCAACGCCAAAGGACGTCATGCTAAGAGCAAGGCCCGTATTGCTCGCTACGAAGAATTGGCTAATCAGAGCTTTGAAAAACGCAATGAGACCAATGAACTCTTTATTCCACCGGGTCCTCGCCTTGGTGATAACGTGATAGAAGCCATCGGCCTGAATAAAGGATTCGGTGATCAGCTACTGATCGAAAACCTCAATTTCAATCTACCGCCGGGCGGTATTGTCGGCATTATCGGCCCCAATGGCGCGGGTAAATCGACCCTGTTCAAGATGATTATGGGGATTGAGCAACCCGATAGCGGTACCTTACGTATCGGCGAGACGGTGCAATTAGCCTATGTGGATCAAAGTCGTGATGCGCTAGATGAAAACAAAACCGTATGGGAAGAGGTTTCTGGTGGTCAGGACATCATCACCGTCAACAACGTTGAAATCAACTCTCGCGCTTACCTCGGCCGTTTTAACTTCAAAGGGTCGGACCAACAGAAGCGAGTCGGTGATCTTTCTGGCGGCGAACGTAATCGCCTGCACCAGGCCAAGTTGCTGCAAAGTGGTGGTAATGTACTGCTGCTTGATGAGCCAACTAACGATCTCGATATTGAGACCCTACGTGCATTAGAAAGCGCCCTGCTTGAGTTTGCGGGTTGCGCGGTGGTGATCTCTCATGATCGCTGGTTCCTCGATCGTATTGCCACCCATATGCTCGCCTTTGAAGGCGATAGCCACGTGGAATGGTTCGAAGGTAACTTTGCGGACTACGAAGAAGACAAAAAACGCCGCCTTGGTGACGAGGCCGTGTCACAACCCAAGCGAATTACTTATAAGAAGTTTGGTTAAGCCAATTGCCTAGTGGGACGTGCGCCCACTAGGCCTGGTATTTCAAGTCGCTTTTCTATCAGCTAAAAACCCTTTATCATGGCCGTATTCAAATTCAATTAATTGGTGTTAAACAATGATTAAACGACTTTTAAAGCGCTCTGTTTTTGCCGTACTAGCGGCTGCATTGGCATTTTCAGCGACCAGCAACGCCAGCGATCAAGTTGAAGTGACCATGACAACCAATATGGGTGATATTTCAATCGTATTAGACGCCGCAAAAGCACCTGTCACGGTGAAAAACTTTCTGCGCTATGTTGACGAGGGATACTATAACGGCACCATTTTTCATCGAGTCATTCCAGACTTCATGATTCAGGGCGGTGGTTTTGATGCAAATTATGCAAAAAAACCAACTCACGATACGATTATCAACGAAGCCGATAACGGCCTGAGAAATGATCGCGGCACCCTGGCGATGGCGCGCACCAATGCCCCACATTCTGCCAGCGCACAGTTTTTCATTAACGTCAAAGATAACGACTTCCTTAATCACACTGCAAAAAACTCTCGCGGCTGGGGTTACACCGTGTTTGGCAAGGTGATTAAAGGGATGAAAATTGTTGATCAAATCCAGCATGTCAGAACTGGCCGTGGCGGCCCTTTCCCAACAGACGTACCGAAAAAGAAGATCATTATTGAGAAAGTCACCCGTCTTATTGCCAAATAACAGATAGGCACCCTATCTGAAATGACAACCCTCTTCATCTCCGACTTGCACCTATGTGCAAGTCGCCCTGCTATCACCCAGTTGTTCATTGAATTTCTCGAGAAACGTTTACAACCGGGTGATAGCCTCTATATTCTCGGCGACCTTTTCGAGGCCTGGATTGGTGACGATGCCGTCGATGATCAAAACCAGGCTGTGATTGATGCCTTGCAAGCACTGCATCAAAAACAGATTCCTGTTTATCTGATGCATGGCAATCGCGATTTTTTGTTGGGTGACCAATTTGCCAATGCCAGCGGTACAACGTTAATTGAAGACCCATGTTTGGTTAAACTTGGTGACACCGAAGTGCTACTCATGCATGGCGACACCCTCTGCACGGATGACGTTGACTACCAGGCCTTTCGTCAGCAAGTCCGTAATCCTGCTTTTTGCTCTGAATTTTTGAGTCATCCAATCGAAAAACGGATGGCGATTGCGAGCCAGTTTCGAGAAGAGAGTCGTAATCGCTCAAAAGAAAAAAGCGCGGCGATCATGGATGTCAATCAGGACGCTGTTGAACAAACGATGATGAGGTATGAGGTGCAACACCTGATTCACGGTCATACCCACCGTCCCGCACAACACCATTTTGAACTTGTTGGCGCAACCGCTGAGCGCACGGTACTGGGTGACTGGTACCAGCAAGGCAGCGTTTTGCGTTATGACGGCAGCTTTACGCTGGAAACGCTACCACTGTAGCCTGCCTACACAGCGCAAAAACCGTCCGTTACAGATAAAATTATGCGACAATATGCTGCTTCAATAAAGCCGCTTAAATGCGGCTTATGAGCCAATTCAAACTGTGGTACCCCAGAAATAGATGAGCACAATCACCCCATTTTCTCCTCCGTTACCGACGGTCCAGAACCCCTCAATCAAATGGGGAAAGCTCTACGGTAACAGCAGCGGCCTTGCGATTAGTCGTGCCGCACAACAACACGACGGCCCGCTGTTAGTGATTACCGCCGATATTCACGGCGAAGAGACATTAGCGCAGACACTTGGGTTTTATCTCGGTAATAACCCTGAGATGCCGGTATCGATATTCCCAGATCGCGAAACCCTTCCCTACGATCACTTTTCGCCCCATCAGGATATTATCTCTGATCGACTCGGCGCACTGCATCAACTACCAACGATGACCCGCGGCATTATCATCGTACCGATCAGTACCCTGATGCACCAGCTGCCACCGCGCGATTATCTTGAAGCGAACACATTGATGCTTGATGTCGGCCAGAAACTCAACATCGAACAGATGCGTAGTCGCTTAGATGCCAGCGGCTATCGCTACGTCTCACAGGTAATGGAACACGGTGAATTCACTGTCCGTGGCGGTCTATTTGATCTCTTTCCAATGGGCTGTAAAACCCCCTTTCGCATCGACCTGTTTGATGATGAGATTGAAACTATTCGTACCTTTGATCCAGAAAGTCAGCGCTCACTGGAGAACATCGATAAGATTCGGCTGATGCCCGCGCGTGAGTTTCCACTCAGTGAAGAAGGCATCAATCACTTTCGCCAGCAGTACCGCCTACACTTTGAAGGCAATCCACAGGATGGTGTGATCTATCGCGATGTTAGCCAGGGACTGGCCCCCGCCGGTATCGAATATTATCTGCCACTCTTTTTTGAACAGACACAGACGTTGTTCGACTACCTGCCAGACAACACACTGATTATAACGGCGACGGGTGCAATGGATGCTGCCAGTCAGTTTTGGCATGAGAGTAACGAACGTTATGAGTCTGGTCGTCACGATTTGGAGCGGCCGCTGTTAGCGCCAAAAAAACTGTTTATTGAACCGATACAGCTCGCACAGCAGCTGCAATCAAACCATCATATTCAGTTAAACAAAATGGAACTGGAAGATGTGGATGGTTTCAATTTCGCGACAACGTCACCGCCAAAACTGAGTCTGCCACCGCGCTCACCACAACCACTCGGTCCACTGCTCACGTTTCTTGAAACCTTTGAAGGGCGGGTATTAATTGCCGCAGAGACCACCGGCCGACGCGAAACATTGCTTGATATGTTCCGTGATAATGAATATCACCCCAGGCAATTAGATAGCTGGGACGATTTTATAAATGGTGACGCGCCGCTTGCCATCACCGTTGCACCATTCGATCAGGGAATGGTGCTCGAAGGCAGTGCTAATGAAGGCAAACTAGCGGTCATTAGCGAGTCACAACTCTTTGGTGAACAGGTGATGCAACGTCGTCGCCGTAAAAAGCGTGGACGCGACGTTGAAGCCGTGGTTAAAAACCTGACCGAACTCACCATCGGTTCACCGGTTGTGCATGAGGAGCATGGCGTCGGTCGTTACCTTGGCCTGCAGACACTCGATGCTGGCGGTCAGGTCAATGAATATCTGTTGCTCGAATATGCCGGTGGTGACAAGCTCTACGTACCTGTCTCATCACTACACCTCATCAGTCGTTACGCTGGTGTATCAGAAGAGTCGTCACCGCTACATCGCCTCGGTACCGAACAATGGTCAAAAGCAAAACGCAAGGCCGCAGAACGTGCGCATGATGTGGCTGCCGAGTTACTCGACATCTATGCGCGGCGTGCCGCGCGTAAAGGACATGCCTTCCCAGCGATCGATGATCAATACTCAGCCTTTGCCGCTGGCTTTCCATTTGAAGAGACACCAGACCAGCAGGAAGCGATCATTGAGTTAATTGCCGACATGACAACTGACAAGCCGATGGATCGTCTGATCTGTGGTGATGTCGGCTTTGGTAAAACAGAGGTGGCGATGCGCGCCGCATTCGTTGCGGTTCAGGGCGGTGCTCAAGTGGCGGTACTGGTACCCACCACGTTACTGGCGCAACAACATTATCAAAGTTTCCAGGATCGCTTTGCCGACTGGCCGGTACAGATCGAAGTTTTATCTCGATTCAAAACTAAAAAACAGACCGATGAAGCACTGAAGAAAATCGAAAATGGCAAGGTCGATATCGTTGTCGGTACCCATAAACTGATTAGTGGCAATATTAAATTCGATAATCTTGGCCTCTTTATTATCGACGAAGAGCACCGTTTTGGCGTTAAACAGAAAGAGCAGTTGAAATCACTGCGTGCCGATGTCGATACGCTAAGCCTCACCGCCACCCCTATTCCGCGTTCGCTTAATATGGCATTGACCGGCATACGTGATCTTTCCATTATCGCCACACCACCACTGCGTCGTATCGCAATCAAGACCTTTGTTCGTGAGTGGAACGACACGCTGATTCGTGAGGCGTGTCTGCGCGAGATCCGCCGTGGTGGGCAACTCTACTTCCTGCATAACGAAGTACGCACGATTGATAAGATTACTGAAGACCTGAAAAAGCTAATGCCTGAAGCAGAAATAAAATTTGCGCATGGACAGATGAACGAACGCGATTTAGAACAGATCATGCTCGATTTCTATCATCAACGTTTCAACATTCTGGTCAGCACCACGATTATTGAAAGCGGCATCGATGTCCCCAACGCCAACACCATTATTATGAATCGTGCCGACAAACTCGGCATTGCACAACTCTACCAGCTGCGCGGCCGTGTCGGACGATCGCACCATCAGGCTTATGCTTATCTCATCACGCCCCCCAAGAAGAGCATGACCAAAGATGCCGAAAAACGGCTTGAGGCGATCGAGTCAATCGAAGAGCTAGGCGCTGGTTTTACCCTTGCCACGCACGATCTTGAGATACGCGGCGCAGGTGAATTCCTCGGCGATGAACAAAGTGGTCATATTCAGGAGATCGGCTTTTCGATGTACACAGACCTGTTAGATCGCGCTGTAGCGGCGCTCAAAACAGGCAAGCAACCCGAACTACTGCAGCCACTGAATAGCGGCTCTGAAATTGACCTGGGCGTACCTGCACTACTACCCGAAGATTATCTACCGGATGTTCACAGCCGCCTTGTTTTGTATAAACGCATTGCCAATGCCAAAGACAAAGCTGAGTTACGTGAACTACAGGTTGAGATGATTGATCGTTTTGGCTTGTTACCAGAGCCGGCCAAAAACCTGATCGCCGTGACTGAACTTAAATTAGTCGCAGCACCGGTTGGCATTCGAAAAATTGAAGCCGCGGATTATGGCGGGCGTATCGTTTTTGGTGAACAACCCAACGTTGACCCACTGAAGATCATCAACTTGATCCAACGAAAGCCTAATACTTACAAGCCAGATGGACAGGAAAAACTACGCTTTATCATGCCGATGCCAGAGTTACAGGATCGTATCGATGCGATTACTGAGTTACTTAGTTTGATAGTTGTCGAAGAGTAGGTCGTAGTGGCAAGCGCATAAAACGCTTAAGTTGATACTTTAAAAAACCACTTAGGCTCCCCCTAAGGAGAGCCTGTCATCGCGGTTTTTTTACACTTAGTCACACACACGATATAAAAAATACTACAAAATACCCTCTATTTCTAGTGTTTTTTTATATTCATTTCAACATAGAGTGATCTTGTCAATCACAATTAGTAATTAGCACTCACCTCAGACTCAACCAATGTTTGTAGTTGCTGATAACCGAAACTAGGTAGCGGCTTTCCATTCACAAAGAAGCTTGGCGTTTTGTCCGCTCCGAGCAATTTACCATCTGCCAGATCCTGCTGGATAATCTTCGCAATTTCAGGGTTATTCATATCCTGCTGAATACGCGTAACATCAACGCCTGCGCGGTCGATCAAACCCATAAAGATGTCTGGTTGTGCAACGTGGTTGATTGTCCACTGCGCCTGAGTCGCAAACATCAGCTCAAGGACTTCCCAGAATTTATCCTGCTTACGAGCCGCTTCCAGCATCGCCACCATTTTATCTGAGCCTTGATGGAATGGTAGATAACGGATAACGAGATTCATTTTTCCTGACTGCTGCTGCATCAACTGTTTCACAAATGGATGAAATTGAGCGCAGGTACCACAGGCTGGATCCATAAATTCAACCAGTGTCACTTTGGCGTCTGGATTGCCCGCTTTAACTGAATACTCTTTAACCAGAGCAGAACTATTATTAGTGGCGCGTTCAGTCATTTCCTTTTCTTCACCTGCGTTGTGGAACATAACTGCAGCCACAAAGGCGATGGCCATTAACAATAAAGCGATAAGTGTAAAGTGACTCTGTTTCATTTTTTCATCCTGATATTACATTTAGTAATTAAAATTAAGACAACCGATTTGGCACTGCCTACTTAGTAAGTGCGCGTACTTTGAGCAGCAAAACAACGATCATACCAAAAGCTGCGAGTGACAATAATGGTATTGGTAAAATGCCCATCAAGACCATGCCCTCATCGGCACAAGAAACTCCCTGACGGCATGGTTGTAGGTTTTCGGGAATCAAACCGTAAAAAAGCAAACAGTGATAGAGGGTGAATAGAGTACCAATGATAGCTAATGGCAAGGCATACCTCACCACACGTGTATCCAATGGATGCAGTGCGAAGAACAGGATCACAGCAAGTGGGTAGATAAAAATACGTTGATACCAGCAGAGTTCACAGGGTATCAGGCCCATTATTTCACTAAAAAAGAGACTGCCCAGGGTTGCCAGCATCGCAATCAACCAGCAGATGAATAACAGCTTCCAGCTCGAGGCCTCGGCTGCCGAGCGATACGGTGCTTCTATTTGGTCAACCATGAATTTCAATCCTGACTTATAAAAAATCAGAGGGATTTTACACCACCGCTGCCACTAAAAGCAGGAATTTATGTGTAAAGCGCCAACTACGATTTTTGCCCTATTCCTGCTATGCTCATGCTTCAGCGATCGATATAAGGAACATGAGGCATGAATATCCAGACGATGGTCGACTATGGCCCTCTTACAGGGCTAATTGGTAGCTGGCAGGGCGATAAAGGCATGGATATCGCACCAGAGTCAGATGGCATTGAAACTAACCCCTACTATGAAACGATCACCTTTGAGGCAGCCGGTGATGTTACCAATGCTGAGGCACAAGTAATAACGGCACTATTTTATCGTCAGCAGGTCAGCCGAAAGTCGACTAATCTGGTGTTTCACGATGAATGCGGTTATTGGATGTGGGATGCCGAGAACAGTATTGTTATGCATTCGCTGACCATTCCACGCGCAGTCACCCTCATCGCCGGAGGCCGCTATGATGGCCCTGATAATAGCGATAACGTGATGCTCTCTGTTTCCGCTAAGCGCGATGATCCTGATTGGCAGATAACGCAATCACCCTTTATGAGGGATAACGCGAGAACAGACGAATTCCATCATCAAATCACCTTAAATGGTGACAGCATTAGCTATACAGAAACAACAATTCTGGATATTTATGGCAAACGCTTTGAGCACATTGATCGTAACGAATTAAAACGGACAGCAACTTAATCGCTGTTTAGGCAATAGTACTTAGGCCGCCTGACTGCCTTGTGCTCGGGCTTTAAGCGCCTTTTTCTGCTGAGAAAGATAAGCAGGTGTTAATACGTTTTTTATTGCCCATCTGTAGTCTTCCATCACAGAAACAGAAAGCTGGTTATAAGGCTCATAACTAAGATCAACAAATTTGGGGTGGATCTCTAACAGTAGATTAAAAAAGCACTTAACCTGTTCTTCATCCTTCAATAGTGAACTAAAACGCAAGCCATTGCGCGCAATGCTCCATTGAAATGGTTCCTCAGTAATGGCTGTTCTGCAGTGATCAAGATAGCCTGACTCCCGCACATATTTGAGTGTTGCCTCATCATGACTCGCGTAGGCATCTTCCGGTATCGCATTTAAAAAGCAGGCAACCATATTGTAATGCGCGCGATAAGTATGGTGTTCGCTAACAGTATTTTCAGGGTGTTCACAGTTGTGCAAGGCCAGCGAATCTAGCACCAATTGATAATGCTGTAGTGCTGCCTCTTTTGACGTTGATACTTTATCTTTTTCATGCTGTTCTGCATGGACCGCAATACGATCAAATTCAATATTACCTAACAGCCAGTGCAGACACGCCTGCCCAAGATATTCTGTCTCTTTCAGCGTTAACAGCACCTGTTCAACATGTCGCTTTAGGTCTTGTGTATCTTTCTCTTTGGTGACAAACCGCCGGCTCATTTTCAACTCACGGTAAACGTGCATTAAGCGGTCATATTCACCAGGAAACGGACTAGGAAAGCATTCGCTATGTAAAAACTCAATAATTTGAACCACATGTAGCGTCGGTTTTTTATGTGGGCTACGGTAGTAATTCTTCAGCAGCTTGAGTGAAATGCCATCCGGATCAACGCTGTTAATTTCGTCCTGAAAGCGCTGCCAATCCCATCCGGGTTGCTGTTTGAGTCGATGTATCTTGTTGTATATCGAGGCCATAATCCCTTCACCCAAAGTCACTTGTGGTCATTCTATGCTACATCGCGCTTTTCTAACATCCTATATTTTACTGACACACCATAATGGCATTTAAAATAGTGCCAATATTAAATCACATAAAAAACAATAAGATAGAGGGGGCAGGCGACTTTCTAAGCTAAACTCATCATTTTCCCCTTGAAAACCGACCAGTCGGTTTGGTAGTCTCCACTTATCGTACCAAGGAGAATCACCATGAACGCTACTGCGCTGCAAGATGATAATCGGAGAAAATTACTTGAAATAGCCGCAGAAGAGATTCTGGAGAACGGCTTTCAGGCAACCAGTATTGGTGACATTCTAACCAAGAGTGGTCTCTCTAAAGGGGCACTCTACCACCACTTTCCAAGTAAATTAACACTCGGCTATGCGGTGTTTGAAGAAGTATTTGTACCAGAATGTACTAACCGATGGGAGCCGGCACTGAATGATTCCGACCCGGTCACCAGTATCACCAGGCTGCTACGCGAGCAGGTACAGGAGATGACGGATGAAACAATCCGTCTCGGCTGCCCTGTAAACAACCTTGGACAGGAGATGTCGCCAATCGATGAGGGGTTTCGCCAACGCATTAATCGTGAAATTAACCATTGGCGAAACGAATTACAGGCTGCATTTGAACGTGGGCAGCAAGCCGGCAACGTAAAAGAATCAATCGATACCAAACAAGTGGCCACATTTTTTGTCGCCAGCATGGAGGGGGCAATCGGTCTCGCAAAAAATGCGCAAGATCGCGCATTACTGGAGACCTGCACCGAAGGACTAATCAGCTACCTTGAAGGGTTAAGGGCATGAACAACAAAAATACCAACAGCTTTGCACATCAATACAGTCAGTGGGTGATCCGATGGCGCTGGCCAATTGTCATCCTGACACTCGCGCTTGCACTGGGCGCGGGTAGTGGTCTCAAAAACCTCGGGTTCAATACCGACTATCGAGTCTTCTTTAGTGAAGATAACCCTCAAATGCAGGCGTTTGAGGCACTACAGCGCACCTATACCAAGGTCGATAACATCCTCTTCACCCTCTCACCTCGGAATGATAGCGATGTCTTTACCCCTAGTACACTGGCTGCTGTTGAGCAGGTAACAGAACAGGCATGGCTGCTACCCTTTTCATTAAGGGTCGATTCAATCAGCAACTTCCAGCACACCATTGCAGAAGAAGATGACCTGATTGTTGAAGATCTGGTGATCGATGCCCTCACCCTCGACCAGCAGGCGTTAGATTACATCAAGCGGGTCGCCCTCTCTGAACCAGCACTGCATAAACGACTGGTTGCCAATGAAGGCGGTGCCACTGGCATCAATGTCACCTTTCAACTGCCAGGCAAGGCGATGGACGAGGTACCGATCGCCGCCAATGCCGCGCGTGCTCTGGCCGCTAAAATTGAAGCCAACTATCCGATCGATGTCCACCTCACCGGCATGATGATGATGAATAATTCATTCATGGAGTCGAGCCAAAACGACATGGCATCATTGGTGCCCATCATGTACCTGGTGATTATCATCATCACCTTTTTTCTGGTGCGATCGTTTAGCGCCACCATCGGCACTGTGATTATTATCGTGATGTCGGTGATCACGGCAATGGGTATTGCCGGTTGGCTTGGGGTTAAACTAACCCCGCCTTCCGCCTCTGCACCGACAATTATCATGACACTGGTGGTAGCCGATTCAATTCATATCTTAGTGACGTTGATCGCGCTGATGCGAAATGGTACAGAGAAAAGAGAAGCGATCGCAGAGAGCCTGCGCATCAACCTGTCACCCGTTTTCCTCACCAGTATCACCACCGCAATAGGCTTTTTATCGCTTAACTTTAGTGATTCACCGCCATTCCATGATCTTGGCAACATTACTGCCATCGGCGTGATGGCTGCGTTTGTCTATTCAGTCACCTTCCTGCCAGCATTCCTCGCAATTATGCCGATGAAAGTATCACAGCGACGTGACCGTATGGTACAGGCCATGAACCGCCTCGCATCGGTTGTGGTTAAACGTCGTAAACCAATCCTGTGGTCTTCGATTATCGTTAGTTTGATTATCCTTTCATTTATTCCACGGATCGAACTCAATGATGACTTTGTCGCCTATTTTGATACCAGTACCGAGTACCGACAGGATGTTGATTTCACCACCGCGCACCTGACCGGTATTTATCAACTCCAGTATTCACTTCCCTCGGGTAGTAGTAACGGCGTGAGTGATCCTGAGTTCCTGGTTGAACTAGATGCCTTTACCAAATGGCTACGCCAGCAGCCAGAGGTCACACATGTCAATACCATTAGCGATACCTTTAAGCGCCTGAACAAAAATCTACATGGTGATGACGATACCTGGTATCAACTACCGGAAAATCGTGAACTCGCTGCGCAGTATCTACTGCTGTATGAGCTATCGTTACCATATGGGTTAGATTTAAATAACCAGCTTAATGTCGATAAGTCATCCACTCAGGTGATCGCGACACTCGACAACATGACCTCTAAACAGTTGCGCGACATCGCTCACCGAGGTGAACAATGGCTAGCCGATAATACCCGGGATAGTCGCACCATTGGCGTAGGGCCGGGCATCATGTTTGCCTATATCTCAGAGCGAAATATCACCAGCATGCTGGGAGGCACCTTTGCGGCCGTGATCTTGATCTCTTTTATCATCATGCTCGCCCTGCGTAGTTTTAAAATCGGCATGTTAAGTCTTATCCCTAACCTGTTACCGGCGGGTCTTGCATTCGGCATCTGGGCGCTGATGGTAGGACAGGTGAATATGGCGGTATCGATGGTTGCCGGGATGAGTCTTGGTATTGTGGTTGACGATACCGTCCATTTTCTCAGCAAATACCTGCGTGCCAGGCGCGAACAGGGACTTGATGCCGAAGCCGCAGTGCGTCACGCTTTCAGCAGCGTCGGCGTGGCAATCGTGATGACCTCTGTAATTCTCGTCGCGGGCTTTATGGTGCTAGCACAATCAACCTTTGGTCTGAACTCACAAATGGCACTGCTTACCGGCATCGCGATCATAATGGCCATCATCGCCGATCTGTTGCTATTACCAGCGCTGTTAATGAAAGTTGATAACAAAAAAATAACCGTCGACAAGCCACAACAGGCCGTGATTAAAAATTCACTACAAGGAGACTCAGTGTGATGATTAATAAGAACACTTACGCCCTACTACTGCCGCTGCTGGCAATGCTGCTTCCAGCCACTGCCTTTTCTATTGATGATGCAGTTGATAAAAAAGGTCTTGAGATTGCAATTGAAGCCGATCTTCGCGATAAGGGGTTTGTTGACTCATCTGCCTCATTAGAGATGATTCTGCGCAATCGCCATGGCGAAACCAGCCAGCGTCAACTGCGCAATAAGACTCTTGAAGTCGCTGATGACGGTGACAAGGTGATCATCATCTTTGATACCCCGCGCGATGTTAAAGGCACCGCCTTTTTATCCTTCACCCATAAACTTGACGCCGATGACCAGTGGCTTTACTTGCCAGCATTAAAACGGGTTAAACGTATCGCCTCTCGCAATAAGGCCGGTCCCTTTATGGGCAGTGAATTTGCATACGAAGACATCTCATCTCAGGAGGTCGAAAAATATACCTATCGCTATATCAAGGATGAGACCTTTGATGACCGAGACCACTTTGTTATCGAACGTGATCCGGTTGATCCAAAGTCTGGTTACAAGCGCCAACAGGTATGGATCGATAAAGCAGAGTACCGCATCTGGAAAATAGAGTTCTATGATCGTAAAGACTCACTGTTGAAGACCCTCATATATGATGACTATAATCAATATGTGAAAAAATTCTGGCGTGCCAATATTATGGAAATGACCAACCATCAAACGGGAAAAAGCACTCGTCTCAATTGGCAGGATTTCAGCTTTCAGAATGGCTTTAGCGAAAAAGAGTTCACCAAGAACGCACTTAAAAAGGCACGTTAAACGATCCCAATGCTAAATCGTCTGTTAATCATCTCACTCACTATACTGCCACTCAGCGTGTCGCATGCCGCTGAGTGGTCAAATCAGGCGAGTATTGAGGCGCGCCATTTCTTTGATGATGCACTCAACCCACAGCAGCATGACGGCAACCTTTCAGTCACATTTGAAAGTGAGTTCTATCATGACTGGGATGATGATCAGCAGCGGGTCGTCTTCACCCCGTTTGCGCGGCTTGATCAACATGACAGTGAACGCAGTCATGCAGACCTGCGAGAACTGTATTGGCGACGCACTTTCGAAAACACGGACCTTTATGTCGGCGTGCGAAAAATATTTTGGGGCGTTACTGAATCACTGCACCTGGTTGATATCATCAATCAAAGTGATTCGATTGAAAACCTCGATGGTGAAGACAAGCTAGGCCAACCGATGATCTCACTCACGCATTCAACCGAACTGGGTGACTGGTCGCTTTATCTTTTACCCTGGTTTCGTGAACGCACCTTTGCTGGGGTTGAAGGACGACTGCGCCCACCGTTGGTTGTTGATCATGACAGCGCACAATTTGAATCGGGCAATGATGAAAAACACATCGACAGCGCACTGCGCTGGAGCCACGTGATTGATGACTGGGACGTCGGCCTCTCCTGGTTTCACGGCACAGACCGCAGCCCGCAACTGATTCCACAAACCAGTAATGGCACCACAACATTGCATCCCTTCTACGCGCAGTTAGATCAGGTAGGATTGGATGCGCAGTACACCTATGAGTCATGGCTATGGAAATTGGAAACTGTTTCAAGACGTCATGACAACCGCTACTCACCAGGCTTAGATCGAAGCAATGCCACCGTCGGTGGTTTTGAATACACCTGGTATGGGCTACTCGACTCTGCCACCGATATTGGATTGGTGATGGAGTATCAATACGATAGTCGCGATGGCATTCATGCTCCCATTGCCAATAACGATATTGCCGTCGGTGGCCGCCTCACCTTTAACGATGTACAGGACACCACCCTACTCGCGTTAGTCGCAAGTGACTTTGATCAACGTGAACGTTTTATCTCATTTGAAGGATCAAGGCGACTAGGTGACCTTATGAGTATTTCGCTAGAGTCGCGTTTTTTTAGCAACACATCACCGCAAAGCTCACTGCACTCACTGCGAAATGACGACTACTTTGAGGCCACGTTAACGCGTTATTTTTAGCCACATTGCAGAATCCTGAATCCAGGGCCTCGAGCACTGGATTGGTGCGCACACTGCCCTATCGCACCCAATTTAACCACACAATTCATCAGTGCTATTTTCAGCTGCCTATATAAGGTATCAGCTCATCTCTGGCATACTGATTGCTGTACCCCTGTCTTAAGCCATCATTAATACGAGCTAATAAAATGTTTGATAAAACAATCACCGTGGTACTTGCAGGAAGCACAGGTAAAACCTTAAAGCCATTGACCGCTGAACGCGCCAAGGCTGCTGTACCCTTTGGTGGAAAATATCGAGTGATCGATTTCACGCTGACTAACTGCCTGCATTCAGGGGTGCGGCGTATTCTTGTATTGACACAATACAAGTCACATTCCTTGCAGAAGCATATTCGTGACGGCTGGTCGATCTTCAACCCAGAGATGGGTGAGTACATCACAACGGTTCCGCCACAGATGCGAACAGGCGAAGGATGGTATACTGGAGCGGTTGATGCCCTCTATCAGAATCTTTACCTGCTTGAACGCAGCGGTGCTGAACATGTGATGGTATTACCTGGCGATCATATCTATCGCATGGACTACGCACCAATGATGACGTTCCATCAGCAACACAGCGGTGATCTCACCATTGCCTGTATCGAACAGCCGCTTAGCGATACAAACAATTATGGTGCTGTCGCGCTCGATAACGAACAGCGCGTTACGGCCATCACAGATGCCGATACTGGGAAATCATCGATGGGGATTTATATCTTTTCGATAAAGTGCCTGTTAAAGCGGCTTAAATCAGACCATAGCAATCAAGACTCTGAGCACGATTTTGTTAATGATGTGATTCCATCATTGATTGATGAAGGGAGTGTTTATGGCTATACCTTTGGTGGCACATCAGGTCGTGTCACGCCAGATCGTTACTGGCGAGACATTGAAACCATTGATGCCTTTTATCAGGCGAATATGGATCTACTCGACAAGACCCCGCCCATGAACCTCTATCAGGATGACTGGCCGGTACGCACCTATGCAGGCCAGCACCCACCGGCACGTACCGTACCCGGTGAGTTTGGTGATGAGGGCATCGCAATCAATTCAATCGTCTCCAATGGCGCGGTGATCGCAGGCGGCTCCTCTCAGCACTCAATACTGTTTAATAATGTTTATGTGGGTGATGAATCGATCGTGCAGGACTCACTGCTATTTGATGGTGTCACTGTCGGTAAACGGGTACAGCTACGTAACTGTATTATCGATAAGGGCGTGATAGTACCGGATGGAACGCACATCGGCTTTAACCTTAACGATGATAAAAAACGTTTTGAGGTCTCCGCCAATGGAATTGTTGTTATCGGAAAAGGACACCAATTTTAAACAACAGTACTTATGATTGCTCACGATAAAATGGTGCACACGATCAATAACCATGTTCACCAACAGTGCAAATAAAAAGATAGCGCCACAGAAAATGTTAAATATAAAATTAAATACTCATTTATATCATTCGTTTAGTCGCAATCTTAAAGCCTTGGCATAGCGCTTGCTATATCACTAATAACAAAGCACCAACGAACGAAAGGGATAAGGTATTTATAAAAAGATAAATGTGAATTAAGGAACCTCTGATTAATTGTCATTACGAGGAGTGCACCCGAAGGAAGTGCCCTTGGGGTAAAACGACGAAGTAATCTCTTATCTCAATGATTCATCTAGAGTCAAGATTGCCGCGCTTTGCTCGTACCAAGAGGCACTTCCTGCGGTCGCCTGACAGGTAAGGAAATTGATCAGATATTCTTTAATAAAATAGTTATAGCAATACAGGTGGAGCGACGTAGCTCCAGTCACGGCAAGGGCGTCAATTAATAAGCAAACGGTGAATACCGCTGCTTGATGATTGATGCCCTTTTTATTTGGAACAAATTCGATGGTAACCGCGTTAAAAAAAGAGATGGCACCACAAACGTTTAGTGATGCACTAAACAACCCGATCGTTGTGGTCGGCAGTGGCCCGGTGGGTGTACGCACGGTGCAGGAGCTACTACGCCTGAATCCGCAGCAGGAGATCATCATTTATGGTGATGAACCCTATGAACCTTATAACCGAGTACGCTTGACGCAGATGTTAGCGGGCCATTCGACCTGGGCAGATATCTTTAGCTCACTACGCCTGCCCGATATCCCTAATCTGATTAAGCGCTATAACTGCCCTATCACGACCATCAACGCAAAAGAAAGACTGGTGGTCGATTCACATGGGCAGACACAGCACTATTCCAGTTTAGTCTTGGCAACCGGCTCATCGCCACATGTACCCGCCATTCCGGGCAACCGACTTGCCGGTGTCTTCACCCTGCGTAACATGTCTGATGCAGTAGGGCTGGCCGCACGCCGAGTGCGTACCCGTAAAACACTCGTGATCGGTGGTGGACTACTCGGCATTGAAGCCGCACGTGCGCTGCAGCGTAGTCATACCGAAGTCTCTATTATTCAGCACGGTTCACGCCTGATGCCCGCTCAGTTAGATGAAAATGGTGCTGAGTTGATTCATGAACAAGCAAACGCAATGGGCATCACGGTCTATCTGAATGACGGCGTACAGGAGATCCTCGGTGACCGACTAGTATCCGGGGTACGCCTGCGTAGTGGTAAAGAACGCTCATTCGATACGATTGTGCTTGCAACAGGTATCACCCCCAATACAAAGCTGGCTCGCGAGATTGGCCTTAGCGTCGGACGCGGCATACGCGTTAATGATCAGTTACTGACATCAGACCCACATATCTACGCCGTCGGTGAATGCACTGAACACCGCGGGAAAATTTATGGCCTAGTCACACCGGGGCTTGAGCAGGCATCTGTTGCAGCCCATACGATCTTAAACCGACAGGCAAGTTACCTGGGCAGTATTTCAGCGGCCAACCTAAAAGTGATTGGCAAGTCTGTTTTCAGTATCGGCACCGTCACGGATGATGTTGTCTCTAATCTTGATAAGGTCTATGAATATAGGGATAAAAATAGTGACACTTACCGCAGAGTGGTGCTGCACCGGGGGCGCTTAATCGGTGCAATTGCAATTGGTAACTGGGGACAGTTGAGCCGCGTACAGGAAGGTGTCACATACAATCGCCGAGTCCTGCCATGGCAGATTGCGCGCTTTAAAAAAAGCGGCGATATCTGGCCAGATGAGCAAGCAGAGAATATTCATCAGTGGCCAGTCACCGCCACCGTCTGTAACTGTACGGGGGTCACACGTGGTGCACTCAGTGCTGCTATTGAAGGCGGTTGCAACAGCGTTGAGTCATTATCTCAATGTACTGGCGCATCATCGGTATGCGGTAGCTGTCGTCCTAAACTCTCCCAACTGCTGGGTGAGGCCCCTGCCCCGCTGGTCAGTAAAGGCAGGTCAGCGTTAACAATCATCTCAGTCATCAGCGTTATTTTGGCATCCATGATAGTACTGTTAACACCAATCGATTTTAATCAGACGGTACAGCTTGATTGGCACATCAGTGAACTGTGGCTCGATAATTTTTATAAAGAGTTTTCAGGCTTCACCCTGCTCGGCTTATCTGTGGTTGGACTGCTGATCTCGTTACGCAAGCGGATTAAAAAAATAGCGCAGCATCAATTGATCGGTGACTTTGGCTACTGGCGTGTGATGCACGTACTGCTTGGCTCGCTTGCACTGATCACGTTAGCCCTTCACACCGGTTTTCGTATGGGCGACAACCTCAACTTTTTATTGATGTTCTCATTTGTCGGCCTGGCCGTTGTGGGTGCCATCGCGGGTAGCTTTACCGCCTATGAGGCAAAAAACCCTAGCCTGAGCCTTGGGTGCTGGCGGCGTTGTACTAACTGGGCACATATTATGCTCTTCTGGCCACTGCCGGTATTACTTGGCTTTCATGTGCTGAAGGCATATGTCTATTAACGCAGGTTGAGTGATGATAATTAAAAGCAGTAATAAAAAGTGGTGGTTGATGTGGTTACTCTTCACCCTCTCGTTAGCTGGTTACTACAGCTACGCGATGACAAATGGTAGCGAAGAGGATTTTCTGCCCGGCCCGAGCAGTCATGGCCACTACCAGATTGAACTCGCCTGCGACAGTTGCCACGGCGATGCCTTTGATGGGCCAGAGGTGATGCAAAAGGCCTGTGTCAGTTGTCATAGTGCTGAGCTTGAGCGTATTGAAGACTCTCATCCGCGCAAGAAATTTACCGATCCAAGAAACGCAGATCGTCTTGAGCAGCTCGATGCCCGTTTCTGCGTCACCTGCCACAGTGAACATCGCGCTGAGATCACCGATGAAATAGGGGTCACCCTGCCGAAAGACTTCTGCTACCTGTGCCATCAGGATATCGCCGAGGATCGTGAAAGCCATGACGAATTTAAATTTGATACCTGCGCCAACGCTGGCTGCCACAACTATCACGATAACAAAGCGCTCTATGAAGACTTTCTGGTGAAGCATGGTAATGAAGAAGCAGTAAAACCCTATCCACATTTACCACAACGCAATCTGGCTGAATTTATCAAATCGATCAGTAAAACGCCTGAATCGATATCGCCACTAATAGTCGATGATGTCGATATGCCAAACACGCTTACTGTTGATGAGCAGATCACCTCAGACTGGCTTGCCAGTGCCCATGCACGTAACGGCATCAACTGTAGTGGCTGCCATACCAGTGATATCGCAGCGGATGACGAATGGATTGAAGTGCCAACTCAGGAGGTGTGCAACAGTTGCCATAAAAAAGAGCAGGATGGATTTCTTGCGGGACGACACGGCATGCGCAGCGCTCAGGGAATGAGTGCCATGACACCGGCAATGGCACGCCTGCCGATGAAGCAAGAAAAGCATGATGCCGCACTCTCCTGCCATAGCTGTCATGAGAGCCATCGCTACAACACTCAAACCGCTGCGGTAGAGGCTTGCATGAGTTGCCATAACGACAACCACACCACTGCCTACAAAACTTCACCGCATTACGATTTATGGCAACAGGAATTGGCAGGCACGCTACCTAAGGGCAGCGGCGTTAGCTGTAGCAGTTGTCATCTACCGCGCGAGACCATTAAAGACGATGGTGAAAAACGGATCATCGTACAGCACAACCAGAGTGATTATCTGCGCCCGAATGAAAAAATGGTGCGCCCCGTGTGCCTGCAATGCCACAGTCTTGAATTCTCGCTCAGTTCACTAGCCGATCAACGATTGATCGACAACAACTTTACTGGAAAACCAACAGAGACGGTTGCCAGCATCGAAATGGCGCTCAAACGCGAGCGCACAGGTAAGAAAAAAACCAACTAATGGTGGTTGTCCAGTTGCAACGCAGCAGCTCCTAAATTTTAATTTTTTATTGTTATGTATTAACCAAGGAGTTCTAGAATGAAACATCTTAAAACAAAACTTGCTGTGATTGGCCTGGCTGGCATGTCGTTGGCACTCGTCGGCTGCAATGAAGAAAAGAGCGCTGCCGCACCCGCCGGTGTATCACCACAAAAAATGGCGGATGCCCTCTTCACTGTGATGGAAGCAGATCGTGCGGTTTATACCTCTAAGGTGATTAAACGCCTGGTAAAAGAGGAAAAAATGATTAAGGCCAGTGAGCACTGGAAAGATGACAAGGCGCTACCACTACCCGCCCAGATGTTCCGCATGGCCTCTGAACGCGCCGCAGAACATAGTTCTGATTTCAGCTATTCACTCATCTCCGCCTGGCCAATCAATAGCCAGAACGAGCCTAAGACCGCGGCAGAAAAAGAAGGCGTACAATTCATTGAAGATAACCCCGGCAAACGCTTTTACAAAGAAGAAGTGCTGGGTGGTACAACCTACTTCACGGCCATCTATCCCGATGTCGCTGTCTCATCCGCCTGTTCAAGCTGTCACAACGATCACAAAGATTCACCCAAAACAGACTTTAAAGTCGGCGACACCATGGGTGGTGTCGTGATTCGGATTCCACTGTAACTAACCAATCGCCCTCGGCATGTCTGTGTCGAGGGCAGACTTTACCCATCGTTAGAAGCGCACACCTTCAATTTCGATGCTGACTTCGCTGTCCGCATTTCACCTTCCCTGCTTCGGCTATCTTTTGGGCTGTCAGATCGCCTAGATGCGGCATGTTCAAGCGCTCAATTTAGCCATATCACTACAAACGCCTGATTTATACCGGTTAATTTCTGGGTTATGCATATTCATGCTGACATTTATTTAATATCCACCTATAGTGTGTTGCTAATGTACATGTGTCTGCGGGTGGGTGTTTTTGGGGATGTTTGATTGCGAGCCGGAGTGGACGTTGACTCTGATCCCATTGATTCTTTGCAATTTAAGGAAATTACATGATCGGATCAATTTGGAATAAATGGGATTTACATATTCATTCTCCATATACTCATCAAGCAAGCGAATTTGGCAGTGCCACAATAGATGAGTTTGTGAACAAGGTTATTTTATCAAACCTCAGTCTGATTGGTGTTACCAATTACTTCTTCTTCAAAGACAACGAATTAGATGAAATTAGAAATAAATTTCAAGAAAAAGGTGTTGAAACCACAGTTTTAGGCAATCTCGAATTCCGTATTGACCAGCAGAATAAAGATGGCGAGTGGATCAATGTACATTGTATTTTCGCTGAAAATATTAGTACTAAAAAGATAAATTCCATCCTATCTACGCTCCCTATTTCTAATACCACAGCTGAAAGAAAAAAGATCTATTGCTCTCACCAGTCTTTTACTGATGTCCAAGCTAAAATTTCCGAAGCGACAGTGAAATTCGATTCGCTAATCGATCATTTGAATAGCAATTTAAAATTCGGAGTCGATTTTTTGATTGCCGCCTGCCCAAATGGTTATGGTGGATTTAGACCTGATATGACTGAAGGGCGGTCTTTGGCTGCCGCACTAGAAATAGAGAAAAGGTGTCAAATCATACTTGGCAGGCCCCAAGATCGAATGTTTTTTTTAACGGAAGACAGATATCCATCTGCTAAGCAAAAACCCGTTTTTTGCACCTCTGATTCACATAAGTTAGAAAAAATCGGAACAATATATTCTTGGGTTAAGGCTAAGCCTACATTTGAAGGTTTGAGACAAGTTATTATTGAACCAGATTTAAGAGTTCAGCAAACTGACGACTTTGTGGAAAATAAATATATTAAACCATGGTTTAAATCGGTTGAGCTAGGTGGAAAGGTTTTTGAAGGTGAAGAGATCACTTTCTTTAGTCAGACAATTCCACTAAACCCAAGCCTTATCACGATAATTGGCGGGAGAGGAACTGGTAAAAGTCTTTTTTTAGATGCAATGCATTCAAGGTTTAATCATCGAGCTGAACACTCTAATGCACGCAAAGTGAGCGGTGAAAGCCTTTGTGTTGAGTTAGATCAAGGTGATGGAACAGTATTGAGGTTTGATTCTTCAGCAAACACCTACTCCTATTTGCATGTATCTCAAGGAGATGTTCAGAATTTTAGCCAAAAGCCTGATGATCTAAGCGATGAAATCAAAAGGATGCTAGGAATACATGGAATTGAATTTGACTCCGTCACCAGTTCTGAAATAGCAAATAACTTAAGCAAGTACAGAACATTCGTTCAATATTGGGAAGATGTTGATTCTCAAGGTCAGCGTGTAAATACACAACAATACCAACAAAGCGTTATAGATAGTAATACTCAGTTAATTGGCACACTTACTAGTCCACAGAACAAATCACTTATTGAAAAATATCAACACAACTCACAGAACATTAATGAAAAGAATAGCTTCATTGATGAGGCAAGAAACACGTTGGCTCTAATAAATCGTTACGCTATAGAAATAAATCAAAAAATCACGACATTAAACTTAAACACTTGTTCAGTAAGTCAATCACCTTTAATTGATGAGACCATATTCAAAGAGCCCATAAATAAAAACATGGAGACCTGTAATAAAGAAATAGAAAAACTGAAAGAAGATAATAATGAGATAGCACTTCAATTTCAGCAACAAGGTATAAATCAAGATATATCATCGCTGCTTAACAAAGTAACTGAATATCAAAAGTCTATAGATCAAGCATCATCAAATCTAACTGAGATAAATCAAAAGACTTCGTATTATCAAGAGTATGTGCAGAGTCGCGGTAAATTAGCACTTAAGTACAAAGATTACCTAAATAGCCAAAAAGAAAGTATTGACAATGCATTTCAAAAACTTAAGATCAAGCAACAAAATTGGAACGATGAGCAGAATGAGCTAGTCCAAGATATCCTATGTGATATAAGTATTAATGGTAGCATTGTCTTTAATGTAAAAAAGTTTTACAGCGGAATTGAAGAGTGTTTAAACAGAGGTAAGTTTAGGGATACAAGTGAAAAGTCTACTTTTGTAAGGTTGCAAGAGACATTTTGTGTAAGCACAATCGAAGACTTATTCAAGCTTCTTGCTGGTGAAAAAATTATTAATTGTAATGGTACGCCGACAAGTATTGAAGAATTCTTTTGGAAGCCTGAATTCTTTAACAAGGGGGGGCGGTTTGAACTACTGAATTACCTCTATTCCCCTTCAAGTATTAGAAAATATCTTTATGCAAATGCTGACTTCCAATACAAGGGGAAGACGGTCAACAAGCTGTCAGTAGGTCAACGAGGTACGTTCTACGTTTGTTTGAAGTTAGCAACCGATCCATTCGGTAGCCCCTTTGTATTTGACCAACCGGAAGATGATCTAGATAACGAATTCATTATGGCTCAGCTTGTACCGTTATTTAGAAGAATAAAGAAATATCGACAAGTAATTATCGTCACCCATAATGCTAATTTGGTAGTAAATACTGACGCTGAGCAAATTATCGTTGCTGATAATCAAGGGGAAAGCATTCGTTACATAGCTGGCTCTCTTGAAGATGGTAATGTCAAAGAAAATAAAGGGATAAGAGCTGATATTTGTAATATTTTAGAAGGTGGGAGTTACGCTTTTGAAAAAAGAGAGAGGAAATATGGCATCCAAGAGTTAGCCTAACAAGCCACGCCACTCGGAGTAATCGAGTAATCGAGTAATCGGGGTCAGAGTAACATTCCCTTCGGCTTTCGCCCCTCCTTTCCTAGCCGCGCTCGTCTTTTCAGGCCCGCAGGCGGATTAGCAAAGCGTAAACATCTGGGGGCAGAGATCATTGATCGCCCTCTCATTACATAGTTACATTCAGAATTAGCCCATGCGAGATCTCGACGAACTGTCATCGCGAACGCAGTGACGCGATCTCACTGCCAAGCCTTGGGATTGCCGCGTCGCTCTGCTCCTCGCAATGACAGCTGAGTAATCGATTACTCGATTACGCTAATCCGCCTTACGAGATTTTTAACGGTTTATTCTTAGATCTTTAAGTCAACCGACACCGGACAATGATCCGAGCCATGAATATCATTGTGAATTTCCGCATCTTGTACATTGGGTAATAGACTGGGCGAAGTTAGAAAGTAATCTATTCTCCAGCCAACATTATTTTTTCGGGCGCCGGCACGATAGCTCCACCAGCTGTATTTAATTTCGTCGGGTTTTACGTGACGATATGTATCAACAAAACCAGCCGTGACCAGGTTGTTGAGACCATCGATTTCTTCTTGCATATAGCCCGCGCTTTTATTGTAGTTTGGCTTGGGGCGTGCCAAGTCGATGTCGGTGTGGGCGACATTTAAATCACCGCAGACCAATACCGGTTTACTTTGCTCTAGCACTTTGAGGTACTTCAGAAACGCTACATCCCATTGCTGACGATAAGCCAGGCGTTTTAATTCGCTGCCAGAGTTGGGTGTATAAACCGTCACCAGATAAAAATGCTCGTACTCAGCGGCGATGACCCGCCCTTCCTGGTCGTGCTCGTCTATGCCCAGGCCATAGCGCACTGTCAGTGGTTCTTTGCGACTTAGTATGGCCGTGCCCGAATAGCCTTTCTTGGCGGCAGAATGGGTGTAGAGGTAGTAACCACTCACATCGGCCAGGGCTTCGGCTACCTGGTCGCACTGCGCCTTGGTTTCCTGTAGACACAGCACGTCAGTGGCCAGGGTTTCCAAAGAAGTCACGAAGTCTTTCTTTAGTGCGGCTCTAATGCCGTTTACGTTCCAGGAAACAATGCGCATAGGGGAAGCTCGCCATTCAAAAAAGGCACATATTAGCATGAAGTAATCGGGGGCAGAT
>Ga0316204_10003418_pt1 | contig 31903 bp, 32 predicted proteins | sample 6monrhotite_MG_2_FD_205661 | JGI IMG/M metagenome (GOLD analysis project Ga0316204, IMG submission 205661) | Microbial mat bacterial communities from mineral coupon in-situ incubated in ocean water Damariscotta River, Maine, United States -... | ecosystem: Environmental > Aquatic > Marine >... | reverse complement strand
GGCATCTTTGAGGCTCGTTACTTGAGGGGCTATATCATTCATATGACAATGTTAAAGCATCAAAATGATCAATCAACTCGATCCTTCAGGATCAAAAAATAAAATTTATTTAGGCTGAGTAGTTACAATAATTAAACTATTATCTAAATTGTGCAATACCGACTATCTAATACCCATGCGGCAATTATAGTTTTTAACTTTCAATTAGAGTACACAAAACAGCTTTTTGCTAAATAATTAAACTATTATCTAAATTGTGCAATACCGATTATAATGCGCGGCAATTTTAGTTGATTGATTTTAGGTAGTGATATGAGTGTTGATGCAATAGGTTTACCCGCTGAACTTTTACAAGCGGTTAAAGCGTGTGGTTATAAAAATTTAACCCCAGTTCAACAAAAAGCGATCCCTGAGATCCGTAAAGGGCACGATCTTATTGCTACTGCGCAAACAGGCACGGGTAAAACAGCTGCTTTTTCATTGCCATTACTTGAATTGTTATTAAAGCAATCAACAACTACCGATGATAACTCTACTCCTAAACTAAAAGCATTAGTGTTAACGCCAACACGAGAGTTAGCGCGACAAGTTTTTGAAAACATTAAAAGCTATAGTCAATTTACATCACTAAAAGCCGCTGTGGTTTATGGTGGTGGGGCAATGCCGTCTCAAAGCCAAACGTTAAAAGCGGGTGTCGATGTACTCGTGGCAACCCCCGGGCGTTTATTAGAGCATGTTGCTTTAAATAACGTTAATTTAGCGCAAATTAAATTTTTAGTATTAGACGAAGCTGATCGAATGCTTGATATGGGCTTTTTAAATGATATTGAAAAAATACTGGTGTCGATCAAGCATCAATATCAAACGGTCCTTTTTTCCGCTACTTTTTCCAATAAAGTGAGGTTATTGACCAAGCAATTTTTAAAAACACCTAAAACAATTGAGATATCAAAACAAAATTCAACCTCAGGTAAAGTTAAACAACAAGTTTATTGGGTTAGCGAAACGCGTAAACGAGAATTGTTATCAGAATTAATTGGCGTTAATAACTGGCAACAGGTATTGGTATTTGCAGGCACCAAAGAAAGCGCAAATATTTTAGCCAAAGAGTTAAAACTCGATGGCATTAAAGCGGCTTTATGCCATGGTGATAAATCACAAGGCTCACGTAACAAAGCACTTGAGCAGTTTAGTGAAGGTAAGGTAAGAGTGTTGGTGGCTACCGATGTAGCGGCACGAGGCCTTGATATTGAAGATTTAGCTTATGTGGTTAATTTTCATTTACCCTTTTTACCTGAAGATTACGTACATCGTATTGGCCGTACTGGCCGAGCAGGTAAATCTGGAACAGCAATCTCATTAGTTAGCCCTAAAGACGCTAAATTTTTAGATAATATTGAAGAACTAATTGGCCGTCGTTTTGAACGCATTGTTTTGCCAGGTTATGAATTTGATCAATTGTCAGAAATTAATATAAAAAAAGCTAATTTGCATGAAAAAGATCCCGAGAAAACATCAGGAAAAAACCGCTATCGTGCAGCACAAGAGAAAAATCAACTATTAGCGCGTAAAAATAATGAGTCAGAAAGTTCATTAAAAAGTGGTGTTAAAAAGAAAACCAAAATTAAAGCGAAAGCCAAAGGAAAAAAAGCTAAGCTTGCTAAAAAACGGAAATAGTTAATAAAACAAAGCTTTTAAATTATTGTTCAATATAGAAGCTTTTTCTCAGACCAGCCAAAGTTGATTAATTTATTATCGGACTAGGGAAATTAATTGTAATGATTAACTAAATCTACATTGCAAAAGTGTGTTTTTTTTGAACTAATTCCACATAAGAAAATACCGTTTTTAATATAGTTTTTAATCTATTTATTATGTTTGTTTTTGGCTATGTTCCCTTTAAATGTTGTTTATAAATTTAAGCCTTTAGTTTAGAGGGCTGTAGTAATCAGGGGGTATTTTAGTAATACCGAAGAAAACCTTTGTTTATGAGTGTTTCATCAGAATTAACTAAATCCAGCAACAACTAACGGGAACATAGCCTTGTTTTTTGATTTGTCTATTGTTTGGTTTTGCCGATAACAATGAGCTAATTATTGAACAATTTTATGGGGGAATGCCCTTGAAGATCTTTATATTGGCAGTTTTTTCATTATAATTCATACAAGTGCTAAATTGATCGAAAGGTTGTAATGACTAAAGATTGTGCAGACTAAAATGTGAATGTTTTAGGATTAACACTTAATTTAATAATAATTAGATTTATTTAGCCAAAATAGGCTATTTTCTTTTGACACAGGACGGTACTAGCTTTATTATGCGCGCCTTATGAAAAATCTTAAACTTCCGATAACAATAAATCCATTTAAGAGTGCTCAACGCAACTTAATTTGTGATGGCTATTTTGAACTGTCGGAATTTGATAGACTGTCCGCTGTCACTGAAAAGTGTAGCGAGCGCATGAATGTTAAAATTCAATTTGGTGTTGATGACCAAGGCTTGAATACAATTTCAGGTACTGGAACAGCAACAATTGAATTAACATGTCAGCGATGTAATGAACTTTTTGAACAGCAACTAAGTGTTGATTTCAACCTTAGTCCCGTAAAAAAAGCTGAACAAGCTGACGAATTGCCATCATATTATGATGCAATAGAATTAGATGAAAATGGTGAAGTTAACTTGCGAGAATTAGTGGAAAGCGAATTATTATTAGCGATCCCATTAATTCCTAAGCATGAGCTTGATAATTGTCAAGCACCTGCTGATAGTACCTGGGGTGAGTTACCAGAAGAGCTTGATAAACCGAATCCATTTGACGTATTGAAAAAACTTAAGTAATTAAACGATTTTAGGAGTAGGGCAATGGCTGTTCAAAAAAGTAAAAAATCTCGTTCAAGACGTGGTATGCGCCGTTCACATGACGCAATAACTGCAGAAAATTTATCAGTTGATCCAGTATCTGGTGAAACTCACCGTCGTCACCATGTAACAGCTGATGGCTTTTACAAAGGTGAAAAAGTAATCGCTAAGTAAGCTATTGCTTTGACAAATCTAACCTTAGCGTTAGATGTTATGGGGGGCGATAAAGGCCCCCATGTAACAATTTCTGCTGCTTTGCTTGCTATTAAGCAAATACCCAATCTCCACCTTATTCTTTGTGGCGATGAAAATATTGTTAACTCAATATTACTCCAACACCAACAACAAAATAATCAACAGTTATCACTTTGCGCATCAACCCAAATTGTTGAAATGTGCGACAAACCTGCGCATGCAATTCGCTTTAAAAAAGATTCTTCAATGCGTAAAGCACTTGATTTAGTTGCTTCGAATAAAGCTCAAGCGTGTGTTAGTGCTGGCAATACTGGTGCTTTGTTTGCGACTGCTCATTTTGTTTTAAAAAACATTCAGGGCGTTGAACGGCCCGCGTTAATTTCCTCTCTACCAACTCATAATGAAAAAAAGCATGTGTTCATGCTTGATTTAGGCGCAAATGTTTTTTGCGATTCGCATGTGCTTTACCAATTTGGCTTAATGGGATCGGTAATGGCTGAAACTGTTGAAGGGATTAAAAATCCGCGTGTAGCATTATTAAATATGGGCGAGGAAGAAATAAAAGGTAGTGATAACATTAAGCAAGCAGCAATGCAATTGAGTGCAAATGAAGACATAAACTACGTAGGTTTTGTTGAAGGGAACGATATTTTTACCAACAAGGCTGATGTAATTGTTTGTGATGGTTTTGTAGGTAATGTTGCCTTAAAAACCTGTGAGGGTGTAGCAAGATTGGTTTATCAAAAATTCACTAATCATTTTTTTAATAATTTAACTGGAAAAATTTTAGGTAAATTATTAACGCCAACAATTAAAAAACTCTTTAAAACCTTGAACCCCGACCAGTACAATGGCGCAAGTTTGATAGGATTACGCGGAATTGTCGTTAAAAGTCATGGTAATGCTAATGAGAATGCATTTTATAGTGCGATATTAGAGGCAGTTAAAGAAGTTGAACGCCAAGTTCCAGAAAAAATAAAAGTAAAATTAGAACAAGATTTGCATGTGTGCGATCACTAAAGACAGTTCTTTTTTTACTTGATTAATCATCATTAAATTTATAGAAGGTTGATTTATTCCCTTTATTAAATTGTATATAACGAATTAGGTATAACAATGCAAAATAACGTAGCATTTGTCTTTCCCGGACAAGGTTCTCAAACTGTCGGTATGCTTGCCGATTTTAAAGACAATGATATTGTTCAACAAACTTTTACACAAGCGTCAAAAGCGTTAGGTTATGATCTTTGGCAGTTAGTGAGTCAAGGGCCTGCAGAAAAGTTGAATCAAACAAATTTCACACAACCAGCGCTGTTAACCGTAAGTGTGGCACTTTATCGTTTATGGTTATCACAAAGCACTATTAAACCTGCTTTGTTGGCAGGACACAGTTTAGGTGAATATTCAGCCTTAGTTTGTAGTGATGTTATTAGCTTAGAACAAGCGGTTAAGCTGGTTGAAAAACGTGGTGAATATATGCAAGCGTCAGTACCTGAAGGTGTTGGTGCAATGGCTGCAGTTATTGGTTTAGCTGATCAAGCGATTATTGATGCTTGTGCAAATGCAGCAGAAAACGAAGTGGTAAGCGCGGTAAATTTTAATTCACCAGGACAAGTGGTAATTGCCGGTAATAAAGCCGCAGTAGAACGTGCAGGTGTTTTATGTAAAGAAGCCGGTGCAAAGCGCGTTTTACCATTACCGGTAAGCGTGCCATCACATTGTTCCTTAATGCAAGAAGCGGCCGAAAAATTAGCAGTGCAATTTAATCAAGTTGATTTTAATCAGCCAAGCATAAATGTTATCAATAATGTTGATGTTGCCACTGAAACCGATGTCGAAGCAATTAAACAGGCATTAATCAAACAACTTTATAGCCCTGTTCGTTGGACCGAAACCATTGAAAAATTAGGCAGTAATGGTATCGATACTGTACTCGAAGTCGGCCCAGGGAAAGTGTTGCAAGGGTTAATGAAACGTATCGATAAATCAATTACTTGTTTATCCGTTAACGACAATGCTTCGTTAACTAAAGCAAATGAATTGTTTAACTAATTATTTATAATTTATCACATTAAATTTATATCAAGAAATAGGAAAAATTATGTTTTCGTTAGAAGGTAAAACTGCCTTAGTAACTGGTGCAAGTCGTGGTATTGGTAAAGCCATTGCTAGCCAATTAAAAGCATTAGGCGCAACAGTTATTGGTACTGCAACTTCGCAAAATGGTGCAGATAATATCAGTGAGTATTTAGGTTCAGGTAATGGTTTAGTATTAAACGTTACCGACAATGATTCGATAAAAGCCTTATTTGAAAGTATTAAAGTGAATCATGGTGGCGTTGATATTTTAGTTAACAATGCGGGAATAACTCGTGATAACTTGATGATGCGCATGAAAGACGATGAATGGGATGATATTATCAATACGAATTTGTCGTCAATTTTCCGTATTAGTAAAGCAGTATTGCGCCCAATGATGAAAGCACGTTACGGTCGAATTATTAATATTGGCTCTGTAGTAGGTACTATGGGTAATGCTGGTCAAGTCAACTATGCTACTGCAAAAGCCGGTTTACTCGGTTTTACTAAGTCATTGGCACGAGAAGTTGCTTCTCGTGGAATTACCGTTAATACCGTTTCTCCGGGCTTTATTGATACAGATATGACGCAAACATTAACCGATGAGCAAAAAGAAGGTATTTTTTCACAAGTGCCTGCTAATCGGTTAGGTAAGCCAGATGAAATTGCTAATGCCGTCGCTTTTTTAGCGTCAGATGCGGCTGCTTATATTACGGGCGAAACTTTGCACGTAAATGGCGGTATGTATATGGTTTAGCCCTGTAGGCTTAACTGTAACAGTAAAAAATTGACCAAAAGGTTAAACGTTTAGACACTATTTTCTTGCATTAACGTAAAAAATAGGTGTAAATATTGTATCGTGACAGGTTAGACCAGCATAAAAAGAGCTATAACTTACTTGCAAGCTAAGCTGTTGACGAATAAACTACACGCAATTTGAAAAATTGCATTTTCTAGTAAAGGAAAAAAAATGAGTAACTTTGAAGAACGCGTAAGAAAAATTATTGTTGAGCAACTAGGTGTAAGTGAAGAAGAAGCAAAAAATGAAGCATCTTTTGTTGATGATTTAGGTGCAGATTCTTTAGACACAGTTGAATTGGTTATGGCTTTAGAAGAAGAATTTGATACTGAAATTCCTGATGAAGAAGCTGAAAAAATCACTACTGTTCAATCAGCTATTGATTACGTTACTGCTAACCAGTAATAACAGATTCGAATAAACTTTTGACTATTAATTAGTTAAAAGTAAAAATATTTATCAGGCGGTTAATTCCGCCTGATTTGTTTCTAGCATTTAATTAATCGGAGGCAGCCCTTCCTATGCGTCGCGTTGTAGTTACCGGTTTGGGTATGTTAAGTCCATTAGGCAATAACCCAGAAACCACTTGGCAAAACTTACTACTTGGAAAAAGTGGTATTTCACCGATAGAACACTTTGATGTGTCTACTTTCCCAACCCAATTTGCAGGCACCATTAAAAACTTTAATAGTGAAGATTTTGGTGTGAGTAAAAAAGATGCCCGTAAAATGGATCTTTTTATTCAATACGGCTTAGCTGCAGGTACTCAAGCGTTTGAAGATTCAGGCCTTGAAATTACCGAACAAAATGCCGGGCGTGTTGGCGTTGCTATTGGTTCAGGCATAGGTGGTTTAGGATTAATTGAAGAAAACCACACTAAATTTCTTAAATCTGGTGTGCGTAAATTATCACCATTTTTTTGTCCATCAACTATTTTAAATATGATATCAGGGCAACTTTCTATTAAACATGGCCTAAAAGGCCCTAATATCGCCATCGTTACTGCATGTACTAGTGGTGTGCACAATATTGGCCATTCGGCACGTATGATTGCCTATGGCGATGCTGATGTTATGCTTGCTGGCGGAGCTGAAAAAGCATCAACAGCTTTAGGCATTGGTGGGTTTTGCGCCGCACGTGCATTATCTACTCGTAATGATGCGCCGCAACAAGCTAGTCGACCTTGGGATAAAGATCGTGACGGTTTTGTCTTAAGTGATGGAGCTGGTGTTCTAGTTTTAGAAGAATATGAACATGCTAAAGCTCGTGGCGCTAAAATTTATGCCGAACTTTCAGGTTTTGGTATGAGCGCGGATGCTTATCATATGACATCGCCACCAGAAGACGGTGCAGGTGCTGCACTGGCAATGGAAAATTGCTTGAATGACGCAAAAATAGATAAAGGCCAAGTTGGCTATATTAATGCTCATGGTACTTCAACGAATGCGGGTGATAAAGCCGAAACTAATGCAGTTAAATCAGTCTTTGGTGCACAAACTTATAAAGTACCGGTTAGCTCAACTAAATCGATGACAGGGCACCTACTTGGCGCGGCTGGAGCAGTTGAAGCCATTTTTACTATTCAAGCATTAATGAATGGTGTTATTCCACCAACAATTAACTTAGATAACCCTGATGTAGGTTGTGATCTTGATTATGTTCCGCATACAGCGCGTGATGTTAATTTAGAATACGCTTTATGTAACTCTTTTGGCTTTGGCGGTACTAACGGTTCACTTTTATTTAAAAAAATGTGATTTGTTTAGTTGTTTTTAGTTAAAATTTATTCTCAATACATTAATTTATTTACTGCCTGAATACTGATAAAGTATTCAGGCTTTTTTATTTTGGTATACGTAATCTATGCTTTATTGTTCCGTTAATTATCAAGCAGTAACTAATATCTCATGCCAAAATCGCGGCCTAGCATATGGCGATGGCATCTTCACTACTGGCAAAGTTGTTAATGGCCAGCTTGAGTTATTGCCACAACATTTAAAACGATTACAAAATGCTTGTAAAGGATTGGGGCTGAAAGCTCCAAATTTTACAGAGCTTAGTGATAACATAAAAAAGAGTGTCAAAAATTATCCTCTTGCGGTATTAAAAGTGATGATTACAGCGGGGGTTGGGGGTCGAGGTTATTCACGTGAAGGAATTGAAAAGCCAACCATAATTATTTCAGTGTTTAATTTTCCAAAGCATTATATTCATTGGCAACAAAAAGGCATTCACCTTGGGATAAGTGAATTGCAACTTGGTCTAAACCCGATGTTAGCAGGGATAAAACATTTAAACCGTTTAGAACAAGTGTTAATTCGCCAAGAACTAGATAAGCGAGTTGAAGATGATTTGCTAATCACGGATATCAATGGCGATATTATCGAAACAAGTTGTGCTAATGTTTTTTGGAAAATGAATGGCAATTGGCAAACGCCTTGTATTAGTGACGCTGGTATTGCTGGTTTGATGCGCGCTGAAATCTTAAATACACTTGATGATGTTCAAATTGTTAAAGCAAAATTGATTGATTTTGACGATGTTGAGTCGATGTTTATTTGTAATTCAGTCATGGGGATAGTGCCAATTAATGAGTATAATAGCGTGTGTCTTTCTCTTCGTGATGTTGCTACCATTCGAACTCGATTAAACTTAAGCTAATGTTTTTATTTACTCTCAAAATACTTTAAGCGGAATTTACTATTAATAAAACAATCGCCAAATTCTTTATTTTATTTATTTTAACCATTACTTTATTGGTATTGGGAGCTTTTGTCGTATTTGAACAAAAAATTAATCAACCATTATTACTTCAAAAAACACAATTATTAACGGTTAAACAAGGTACAACGGTGAGCAAACTTTCTCGTCAATTAGTTGAGAAAAATTGGCTTATTACACGTTTTTGGTTGCGAAATTACCCACGGTTATTCGCCAAATATGCTGATATTAAGACGGGTAGTTATCAAATTACACCTGGCACTACATTAAAGCAGTTATTAACACAATTAAACGCTGGCAAAGAGTATCAATTTGAAATTACCTTTGTAGAAGGTACAACGTTTAAACAGTGGTTAGAATTATTAGCCAGCAAACCTCATATAACTCATAATTTAGCGCAAAAGAGTATTGCGGAAATAGCACAACTACTCAATATTAAACACGCTAATCCTGAAGGTTTGTTTTTCCCCGATACTTATGCCTATACCGTAGGTACCGATGAATTAACGTTACTAAAACGAGCTCATATAAAGATGAACATCCAGCTCGATAAATTTTGGCAGAACCGAGATCAAGGCTTACCTTTTATCAACGCTTATCAAGCATTGATAATGGCTTCAATTATTGAAAAAGAAACCAGTAAAGTTGAAGAACAACCGCAAATAGCGGCGGTATTTATTAATCGATTAGCAAAAAATATGCGCTTGCAAACCGATCCCACTGTTATTTATGGGGTAGGTGAACTCTATCAAGGGGATATTACTCGCAAACATCTTAGAGAAAAAACTCCTTATAATACTTATAAAATAAAAGGTTTGCCGCCAACGCCTATTGCCATGCCAGGTATTTCGGCATTACGGGCAAGTATGCATCCAGCACAATCAGAATATTTATATTTTGTTAGCCAAGGCAATGGTTATCATGTATTTTCAACTACCTTAAAAGCGCATAATAAAGCCGTAAAACGTTTTTTGCGTGGCCAAAAGCAATTATCAAAACAGTAGGACAGTAATGCAACGCGGAAAATTTATAGTTATTGAAGGTATGGAAGGTGCTGGGAAATCTTCTGCAATCTCGGTTGTACAAGCCTTTTTAAAACAGCAATCTATCAAGTTTATTAATACTCGTGAACCTGGCGGTACACCGCTTGCCGAACAATTACGTACAATTGTAAAAGCTGCTGATCATCAAGAGATAGTAACGCAAGAAACTGAACTATTTTTAATGTACGCTAGCCGTAGCCAATTATTAAAAAATCGTATACTACCTGCTTTAGCTAATGGTGAATGGGTTATCGGCGATCGACATGATTTAAGCTCACGTGCTTATCAAGGTGGAGGTCGAAATATTTCAGATAAGACGCTTAATGCGATAAGTGAAGTGACACTTAAAGGTTTTAAACCTGATCTTACTTTATACTTAGATGTTAGCCCAGAAATTGGTTTGAGCAGGGCAAGAGAAAGAGGCGAACTCGATCGCATTGAATTAGAGCAAATTGATTTTTTTCATCGCGTTCGAAATAAATATTGCGAAATAGCCGATGCTGATGAGAGTATTATTACTATTGATGCTAATCAACATATGACTAAAGTTCATCATGATATTGAACAGGCTTTATCTAGTTTTTTCACGCAACTTTCTTCGTCTGTAAATATTGAATTTTGCATTAACAAGTAAAGAAGCATAATAATGAAAACTTGGCTTAAGCCGATCCAGCAGCAATTAACACAACTTATTGAGCAACAACGCTTGCCGCATGCGTTATTGTTTCATGGTATGCCAAATTCAGGAAAACAGCAGTTAAGTGATTGGTTGGTTCAATTATTACTTTGCCAAAGCCCCAAAACCATAGAAAAAAACACCCTTAAAACAGCCTGCGGTCGTTGTAAAAGCTGTTTATTATATAACAGTAATACCTACCCTGATCATAAAACGCTAATATCAGAAAAATCTTCACTCGGTGTTGACCATATTCGTAACGTTAGTTCATTTTTAGAAAAAACTGCTTTTTATGGTCATGAAAGCAATGGTAACAACTTAACAAATACAGGTAATATGATTGGCCGAAAAACTGTTGTTATTCCAAACGCTGAACAAATGACTATAGCCGCAGCCAACGCGCTGTTAAAAACTTTGGAAGAACCAAGCGATAACAGCATAATTATATTATTAAGTGCAGATTTAGATAGCTTATTACCGACGATAATAAGCCGTTGCCGTGTGATATCATTAAGACCACCTGTTGGCGAGGCTTTAATCGGTGTACAGAGAGTTGAACAAGGCATCAATGGTATTGATCTTTTTGCTAATATAAGCCAACTGGCAGAATTAAGCGATGCTGATATTAAACAGCAGCATGATAACTTTTTAATTCAAATTATCCACTATTTACGTTATCAACAAGGTTTTGATGATGTTATTAATCAACTTGTTAATAATATCCATGCGTATCGTTGGTTTGAAAAAACCATTATTAATTTTGTCCGTAGCCAAAATGATTGGCAAATTAGTCAACTTGTAAAAGGTGAAGACCCACATATACATGATGAACTTATGTGGTTCAAACAAACAGACAAACAAGTATTATGGCAAATTTATCAACTGATTTTAGCGACGAACAAACAAATAAAAACGCTTGCACAAGCTAATAAACAATTTGTTTATGAAAAATTATTGATCAATTGTGCGGAGTTGTTTAATACTGAAGCAATTAAAGTAAATAAATTTAATTCACATTTAGGGTAAACCATGGAAAATATATATTTAGAATATGCATCTGATCACGATTTATACCTTTCATATATGCCTTTTTTAAAGAAAGGGGGATTGTTTATTCGTACCACCGAAAGCTATGAATTAGGTGACGAAATGCTTTTAGAAATATCACTGCCAGATTCATTAGAATCTTCTGAAGTTAAAGGTTGTGTGTGTTGGCTAACCCCTGTTGGAGCAAATAATGGCACCCCTGCTGGGATCGGCATTAGTTTTATAGAAGATAAAGATCATATTCGTAATCAAATTGAAAAATCGTTAGGGCGACATTTGAATTCGTCTGAAGCTACATTAACAATGTGATTTTTTAATTTTAAGTTTTAAAATTTAGGAGCCAAATTTTTGTTTATCGATTCTCATTGCCACTTAGATCGTCTTAATTTAGATGATTTTGAACACAATTTAGATCTTGTTGTAGAAAATGCAAAACAAGCTCAAGTATCTGAAATGCTCTGTGTTAGTGTTACGCTAAAAGACTTTCCTGCTATGGTAGAAAAAACGAACAAGTACGCTAATGTGCACTTATCTTGCGGAATGCATCCTTTGAATCAAGACGATATAGTTGATCAAGAACAGTTACTCGAATTATCAAAAAATAAAAGAGTTATTGCTGTAGGTGAAACAGGATTAGACTATTTTTATGCGCCAGAAACCAAAGCATTGCAACTTGATTCTTTTCGTAAACATATTCGTGTTGCCAAGCAATTAAACAAACCACTTATTATTCATACGCGTGATGCTCAACAAGATACTTTAGATATTATGAAAGAAGAGGGGGCGGATCAAGTTGGTGGTGTATTGCACTGTTTTACTGAATCGCTTGAAATGGCTGAAAAAGCTATTGAAATGGGTTTTTATATTTCTTTTTCTGGCATTGTTACCTTTAAAAATGCAAGTGAATTGAGAGAAGTGGCTAAAAAAATCCCAGATGATAAATTTTTTATTGAAACAGATTCTCCTTATCTCGCCCCCGTCCCTCATCGTGGAAAACAAAACCAACCAGCCTATGTCGTTGAAGTAGCAAAACACTTAGCTAGCATTCGCGGGCAATCACTTACCACCATCGCTGAGCTATCTTCAGCTAATTTTAAACGTTTATTTGCTTTAAATTAACTTCAATTGTATCTAAATATTAATACTCAACAAATTTGTATTTAATCAAGCTATTATATTTTTGAAATAAAATTATAAAATTATAAAATTATAAAAAAATATAAATAAACTTAATGTATTCAAAGTTAAGTTGAAGAAGGATATAAAATGAAAAAAATATTGTTAACTTTAATTACTATTGTGGGAATAAGTGCGACATCGGTATTCGCAGAACAACCATCCTTTGTTAAGGGGCAACGACATGCCAATGACATTACTCGCGATAAAACAAGTTTTCCTCAACAAATTATTGCCTTCGCTGGCGTTAAACAAGGGATGATCATTGGCGATGTCTTCGGAGGCGGGGGCTATTACAGTGAGCTTTTAGGTGATGTAGTGGGTAAATCGGGGAAGGTTTATCTGCATAATAATAAGGCCTATATGCCATGGGTTGAAAAACAACTCGTAGCGCGTCTTAAAGATAACCGCTTAGATAATGTTGTCCGCTATGATCGTGAAGCTGACAATTTAGGATTTAAAGGAAACCTAGATGAAATATTTTATGTTTTAGGTTTCCATGATTTATATCATATTGCAGATGGTTGGAATGTACCCGCAGAACCGTTTATAAAGCAACTTTATAATTCATTAAAGAAAGGTGGAAAACTATTGATTATTGATCATTCCGCCGTCGCTAACAGTGGTAAAAAATATTCACAAGATTTACACCGTATTGATGGCGAGTTTGTTAAAAAAACCTTATCAGCTCATGGTTTTAAATTTTTAAAACAAACGGATATTCTAGCAAATAAAAACGACAGTAGAATGATTGGTGTTTTTGATAAATCGATTCGTCGTAAAACGGATCGATTTGTGATGTTGTTTGAAAAAATTTAGCTAATGTTTAAGTATTAAATCAATCAAGGTTGTAAAAGATCCTATATATCATAGGATCTTTTATGTTCATCTTAAACTCTTAAACTCTTAAACTCTCAGGGCTTTTTCACCGCGAGCAATACCTACACAGCCTGAACGCACAACTTCTATCACTTCAGTTTCATTAGCGATAATTTCAATAAAAGCCGATAATTTATCCGCATCACCGGTTAATTGAATAGTATAAACTTGCTTACCAATATCGAGAATTGCCCCGCGGAAAATATCAGTGATACGTTTAACTTCAGTACGAGATTTATCATTCATTGCTAATACTTTGATCAGCATTAATTCCCGTTCGATGTGTTTACGTTCAGTAAGATCTGAAATTTTAATAACGTCGACTAACTTGTTTACTTGTTTAATAATTTGTTCAAGCACTTGATCATCACCACTAGTTGCAATGGTGATGCGAGATAAACTTGGCTCATCAGTAGGTGATACCGTTAAACTTTCAATATTAAAAGCTCGCTGCGAAAATAGTCCAACAATACGAGATAAAGAACCTGGTTCGTTTTCTAATAAAATAGCTAATATACGGCGCATTATGCTTTTTCTCCTTTTCTGATCCACATATCATCAACCGCACCATGGCGGATTTGCATAGGGTATACATGCTCATTTTCGTCTACATAAATATCGACGAACACTAAGCGATCTTTTATTGCAAAAGCTTCGGCTAACTTTTCGTCTAATTCATCCAAATTGTCAATTTTAATACCGACATGACCATATGCTTCTGCTAATTTAATAAAATCAGGTAGCGATTCCATATATGAAGACGAATGACGCCCGCCATAAACCATATCTTGCCATTGTCGAACCATACCCAATGATCGATTATTTAAAGAGATAATTTTAACCGGCAAATTGTACTGCATGCAGGTTGATAGCTCTTGAATGTTCATTTGAATTGAACCATCACCAGTAATGCAAATAACTTCACTTTCAGGAAATGCCATTTTTACCCCCATTGCTGCGGGTAAACCAAAGCCCATAGTGCCAGCGCCTCCAGAATTTATCCATTGGCGAGGATTTTTAAATGGATAGTATTGTGCGGCAAACATTTGATGCTGTCCTACATCAGAGCATACGTAAGCATTACCTTGAGTCGCCTTGTACATAGCAGCAACCGCAGTTTGTGGTTTTATCAATTGTGATGTTTGCTGATATTTAGTTTGGTGGATATCGCGCCATTGATTAATTTTATGCCACCATTGATCGCGTTCTGTATTATCCGGAGAAAAGTTTTTAATTTTTAATTCAGCTGAAATTTGTTCAATAACAATATCAACTAAACCAACGACTGGAACATGCGCATTAATAGTTTTAGAAATAGACGTGGGATCGACATCAACATGAATAATCGTTGCATTAGGGCAGAATTTGTTCACATTATTAGTAACTCGGTCGTCAAAACGAACGCCTAAAGCAAGAATAACATCAGCATTTGCCATGGTTTTATTCGCTTCAACGCTACCATGCATGCCTAACATGCCAATAAAGTTTTTATGAGTACCTGATATACCGCCTAGACCCATTAAAGTGTTAGTTACTGGTGCGTTTAAAGATTCAGATAGTTGCGTTAATAATGCGGAAGCATTTGCTGAAATAATACCACCACCAGAATATATAACAGGTTGTTTGGCCGCTATTAACGTATTAACAGCTTTTTTAATTTGTTTAGGATGACCTTTAACTGTTGGGTTGTATGAACGCATTTGTACATTTGTTTCAATCGTGAACACGTCTTTGTTATCGGGTATTAGCATATCTTTTGGTAATTCAACAACCACAGGTCCTGGTCTACCAGATTTAGCTAAATAAAATGCCTTTGCAATAATATTGGGAATTTCTTTAAGGTTACGACAATTATAACTGTGTTTAACTATCGGGCGAGTACAGCCAACAATATCAGTTTCTTGAAAAGCATCATTGCCAATTAAATTTGTTGCTACTTGACCGGCTAAAACTACCATGGGAATTGAATCCATGTACGCGGTTGCTATACCAGTAACACAATTAGTTGCACCTGGGCCAGATGTAGCAAGTACAACACCAACCTCACCTGTAGCTCTGGCATAGCCATCAGCCATATGTGTTGATGCTTGTTCATGGCGTGACAAAATATGTTCTATTTCATCCTGCTGAAAAATAGCGTCATATATGTCTAAAACTGAACCGCCAGGATAACCAAATATATATTTTACCTTTAATGCTGATAGTGCTTTTACTACCATTTCAGCACCGGTAAATAACTCTGTAGACATGATTTTGTCCTTTTAAAAAATTAAAATAAAAAAGCCCCCAATCTTTTCAGAGAGGGGGCTTTTACTAAACTTACTGACAAATATTACTTATGCGCAGTTACCCCGAAGTGATTTTAAGATCACGACAACAAAGAGGACAACTGTGAGTAAAGCGTTACTAAGTAAAATATTGTTCATTAAAAAATTGGTTAATTTATTACATAAATAGATAGTTGTATTTTTAAAGATTTTATCGGTATGTGTCAACCTTTAAATACAAATTAGCGTGAAATAGTGCTTTTTATTTATTATGCTCCACTTGCCATACATGAAATATAAATTTGAGACAAAACCTTTCTTCAATTATCTATTATAAAATAGAGGTTTTATTGGGTTTTTATAAAGCTGAAAAATTAATTTAAATAAAAATATAAATTAATTTGTAATTTAAGGAAAAAATTCAACTTTATATTACACTTAGAGGTAACTGTATTTGAGTAGGGTGTATAAATGAGCGAATTTTTATTTCAAGATGAACCAAATATTGATCTCCCTAAAGGGCAAAAAGTTAAATCTACTAATAAAATTTGGCGTGTTTTAATTATTGATGACGATGAATCTGTCCATCAAGTAACAAGATTAGTCTTAGGAAATGTTGAAATTGAGGGGAGAAAACTAGAAATCACTTCCGCTTATTCTTCAATGCAAGCACAAGAAATTCTACAAACGGATGACGATTTTTGTATGGCATTTGTTGATGTTGTGATGGAAACTGATGATGCTGGTTTGAAACTTGTGGAGTGGATAAGACGGGATTTAAAAAATCAAGCCATTCGGTTAATTTTACGAACAGGTCAAGCGGGGAGCGCCCCAGAAGCTAGAGTTATAAAAGAATTTGATATTAATGATTATAAAGAGAAAACAGATTTTACCGCAAATAAAATGATCACAACTGTATATTCTAGTGTACGTGGTTACCGAGATATCATGACCATTCAACGCAGTTTAGATGCCTTTAAATTACTCATTTCCGCTACTAGTGATTTACTGCGTATTAATCAATTAAAGGCATTTGGCTCTGCGGCATTAAACCATTTATTAACTTTAATGGAGTTAGATAGTTCAGCTTTATATATTGCGCGTTGTCAGACAGATTACGATGAAAAAAGCACAAATAGTATCATTGCTTGTACAGGTAAATATGTGAGCGAATCAGATAGCTTAGAGTCCTCAAATATTAGCGGCTTGATTAAAAAAATGATCATACAAGCATTTGATAATAAAAGGCATTACTTTGGGCCAGATTCATTTGTTGGATATTATGAAACAGATAGTAATTCTGCTTCCGTTTTATACATAGAATTTGAGGATGATTCAGAACATTTTAAATCTAATTTGGCTGAATTGTATGCAACTAACGTTGTACTTATTTTAGAAACGTTAACTAAAAAGCATGAAATTGAAAGAACCCAAAAAGAATTGTTATATGTAGTAGGTGAGGCAGTTGAAGCACGTAGCAAAGAAACTGGCGCTCATGTTAAACGAGTTGCTCTGATTTGTGAACTAATGGCACAAAAATTAAATTTAAATGAAAATTTTATTAATGCGATTCGTCTTGCTGCACCTTTACATGATGTTGGAAAAATTGCTATACCCGAAGCTATTTTGCATAAAGCAGGAAAGCTTAATGAAGAAGAATGGAAAATAATGCAAACGCATGCCGAAGTAGGTGCGGAGATATTATCTAAATCGCAAGTAAGTTTATCTAAATTAGGCTCTAAGCTCGCTCATTATCATCATGAAAATTGGGATGGGACTGGTTACCCGGATGGGTTGAAGGGGGAGAATATTCCACTTGAGGCTAGAATAATGGCGGTTGCCGATGTATTTGACGCGTTAGGCTCGAAAAGATGCTACAAACTACCTTGGAGTGAAGACGAAATTAAAGATTTTTTGATTAATCAAAAAGGGATAAAATTTGAGCCAAAACTTATTGATGTAATTATAAATAATTTTGATGAATTTGCAGAAATTCGAACACAATTTCCTGATGATTTTTAATTAGTCATCACTATCACTTATCAGTGATTATGTTAGGTAAAGTTTTATTTGAAAAGCCATTAATAGGAGTTTAAATCCGTATCTAGGCAAGATTTTTATCACCATAAATTGTAGGTGGCTTTATTTCATTAAATTTAATTATTCACAATAGATATTAAAAAATATCTATTGTGAATAACCTAATCAATAAAATGATTTTAGTTCAGTATCTATAAATCTTGAGTCTTTTGATTATTCTATTCTTTTTTTAGCCGCCGTGGCTAACTCTTCAGATATAGAACTAAGTTCTGTTAAATTTGCGGTAATAATTTTTTTTGAAAGCTTACCAATAATCATTTCTGCGGTTTTAATCGAATTTTTAGAAGCAGCAAAAATTAATATGTTTTTACCATTACATCTTAAATCTTTGTAAAGTTTGCGAATTTTTAGTCGATTACTTTTTAGAAAAGATCTCAATCTTTTTTTATCATTTACTGCTACATATTGACAAATGCTTAATGAAATATTTGCTGAGAATACTGTGGGTGAATAACTAAAGGTTGAAGTTACAAAGATAATAAGTAAAACTTTCCACATAATTTAATTCCTTAACTATAAGCTTCAAAATCACTTTTTAAGTGAACAACCATTCAAATGAATAGGTAAGACCTAAATAAAATATCCATATATATAGTTTAGTCGTAATTTTATATATTGCTAATTTTGACTATTTCTTTATTAGGTACATAAAAAAAACGCTAAAGCAGCGGCTTTTTAAGAAGTCATAATCCAATTAATTTATTCAATACGTTTTTTTATTTTTGCTGCTAGATGCGCGGAATGTGTTGCAACTTCATCTAAATTGCTCGCAACAATATTTTTAGATAATTTACTTATGATTAATTCACCGACATCTAATGAGTTGGATGTGGCAGAAAAAATAAGTAAATTTTGATCATTACATTGTATATTTTTAAAAATATTACGGATTTTTAATTTGTTGCTTTTTAAAAAAGATCTTAAACGTTTTTTGTCGTTTACAGAGACATACTCACAAATGCGTAATGACACAGAATCTGCCGCATGTACAGTTGGTGTCATTGCGAATGTGCTTGATACTAATGTTGCAATTAAAAGTTTTTTCATGTTTTTACCTTAAGTGATCTTGCTTTGTATTAGTCTCATTTTATTTATTGAAATCATTATTTAACTAAAATTGATCAAAACATTTATGTCAATATATTTAAATATAGATCCAGTCAAACAACCATAAAATATGGTTGTCGTAAATAAAAATAAGACGGTGTTAGTTATTATTAATAATGTTTTAATTAAATTATTACTTTTAGTGTAGTAGTAAAAAAAAAATTTACTTAAGAATAAATAAACTTAAAACATTTTTAATTAAGATGAATTTTCAAATGACGAAGAGTTCTTCGTCATTGTTTTATAGAGTTAATACTGAGGGGCGGTTAGCTAAACATTGAAACGGAAATGAATGACATCGCCGTCTTTTACTAAGTAATCTTTTCCTTCTAAGCGCCATTTTCCGGCTTCTTTAGCGCCAGATTCACCTTTGAATTCAATAAAGTTTTCATAGCTGATTACTTCAGCACGAATGAAACCTTTCTCAAAATCTGTATGAATAACACCTGCTGCTTGTGGCGCAGTAGCGTTATTTTTAACGGTCCAAGCACGGACTTCTTTGACACCGGCAGTAAAATAAGTTTGTAAATGAAGCAGCGCATAACCTGAATTAATAACACGATTTAATCCCGGTTCAGTTAAGCCCATTTCTTTCATAAACTCTTCTGCTTCTTCTGCATCAAGATCAGCAATTTCACTTTCTATTTCAGCACACACGGGTACGACAATTGCGTCTTCATTTTCAGCAATTTTACGCACTACATCTAAATGTGGATTATTTTCAAAGCCATCATCATTAACATTGGCAATATACATGGTTGGTTTTATTGTCAGAAAATTAAAATAGGCTATCGCGTCCTTTTCTTCTTTAGATAAGTCTAAAGAGCGGATCATGTTACCTTCTTCCACATGAGCAAGTATTTTTTCTAATACTTGTACTTCAAATTTTGCGTCTTTATCTCCGCCTTTAGCGCGTTTAGCTTGACGTGTAATAGCACGTTCAGCGGTATCCATATCGGCTAAAGCAAGTTCGGTATTAATTACATCGATATCATCTTGAGGATCAATTTTATTAGCAACGTGAATAATATTATCGTTTTCAAAACAACGAACTACGTGGCCAATAGCATCAGTTTCTCTAATATTGGCAAGGAATTTATTTCCTAAACCTTCACCTCTTGATGCGCCGGCTACTAAGCCAGCAATATCAACAAACTCCATTGTTGTTGGTAATACACGCTCAGGGTTGACAATTTTTTCTAATGCATCTAAACGCGGATCGGGTACCGGAACGATACCTGTATTGGGTTCTATTGTACAAAAAGGAAAGTTGGCAGCATCGATGCCGGCTTTAGTTAATGCGTTAAATAAGGTTGATTTTCCAACGTTGGGTAAACCAACAATGCCACATTTGAATCCCATAACTTACCTCTGTATTTGTCTCTAGTTTTTAAACAGAATTTAAATAATTTAGTTGGAGACTAAAGATTTAAATTAATTTGCTTTAAATGAATGAAGTCGATTTTGCGCTTTTTTTAAGTCATCTTTTAGCCATAACTCAAAACAACGGGAAGCTTCATCTATTGCTTGTTCAATTAAAATTTGTTCGTTGGCAGGTGCTTTTCCTAGAACGTGACCGGTGACTTTATCTCTATGCCCCGGATGCCCTATACCTATTCGTAATCGGTAAAAATCTTTGTTGTTCGCCATAGACGAAATTATATCTCGTAGACCATTATGCCCACCATGACCGCCACCCAGTTTTATTTTGCATATGCCTGGTTCTAAATCCAGTTCGTCATGTGCAACTAAAATATTTTCAATAGGAATACGAAAAAAATTTGCTAAAGGCGCAACTGCTTTACCACTGCGGTTCATGAATGTGCTAGGAATTAATAAGTGAACTAATTGATTACCAATTTGGCCTTTACCATAAAGTCCGGAATATTTTTTTTCGGGGCGTAGTGATATGTTAAATTGTTGGGCTAATTGTTCTACAAACCAAGCACCAGCATTATGGCGTGTTTTGCTATATTCGGGGCCTGGATTACCCAGGCCCACGATAATTTGAATTGTCATCTTATACCCAACCTACTTCAAGATGCGAGTTTCAGGACGACTGAGTGAATCATGATCAAGGCGCATCTTTTTATTCATGGTTGTTCCCTTAAAAATAGATGCAACGATGAACATGGTTTGCTCAGTTGCCCCCGTAGGGCTGGTTTAAAAACGTTTTAAGCTACGTTATTGATTTTGACAAGGACGCTACATGGATGTAGCTTCTTAGAGAATGCAGGAGCATATACTCCTGAATAACCATTATCTTCAATCAATGCCTTACTTAAAGACGTTTCTAATTCCAGCTGAATTCTGCATCTTGAGGTAGCTTGGGTATATACTTTACGTATTAAATGATTATTCAGCAGATGCTTCTTCTGCAGTTGCATCAGCAGAATCATCTTCATCTTTAACTGCTTTAGGTGTAACCGCACTTACTACAGCTTGGTCATGTTCTTCACCCTTAACTAATTCAGAAGACGTAACACCTTTAGGCAATTTAACATCTGATAAATGAAGAGTATCACCAGCAACTAAAGCAGCAAGATCTACTTCAATGAATTCTGGCAAGTTTCCAGGTAAACAAGTAATGTTGATTTCATTAACATGGTGATTAATTGCAGCACCAGTTTTTGCTACAACTTCTTCATTTAAGAAGTGAAGAGGAACATTAGTTTGAAGTTCTTGTTTAGCATCAACACGTAAGAAATCCATATGCATGATTAAAGGTTTAAATGGATGACGTTGCATGTCTTTAATTAATGCTTGTACTGGCTTACCATCAATATTAATGGTTAAAACATTTGAATAAAATGCTTCTTCTTCTTGGGCACGAAACACTTTGTTATGCGCAAAAGTTAAAGATACTGGTTCTTCACCTGTACCGTATATAATTGCTGGAACTTTATTGTCGTGACGAAGGCGGCGGCTCGCACCTTTCCCTAAGTCTGTACGAACTTCAGCATCTAAAGTAAATAGGTTAGTCATTTTTAATACTCTTTTAAGTGTATTTGTAGTTAATTTTTTTTATTAAACAACAAATAATATAAGTTAATTTTTGTATTGTTTTTTGCGACCAAAAACAATAATGAAACCTTTAATAAGCTCGATGTTTTAAATTCCAAGCTAAAAAGGCGCGCTATAATAGCACTTGCTTGCCGTAGGTATCAATGTTTATCTGTGTTTTACACGGAATAATTAAAAACCTAAACCGGCTTCATATGCTTTAAATTGTTCGTCGGTTAATAATCCTTTGAGATGAGCTTTGAGTTTTTCATCAAAGTCTTGGGGGATAACTTTCGTATTCCTTAAAATAGGGCTCTTAAAAGCGGCTATCTTTACTTTGCTTAAATCAGGCTGAGCTTCTGCAAAAAATTGTTTAATATTATCTTTTTGGTAAGTTTCTATTTTGGGTAGGCGCATTAAATTCCGCGATTTACTGTTCATTATCCGTGCGAATTGTTTAGTTGCTTTTTCTTTTTCAAACTCAGTATAATTTGTTATTTGTTCCTCAGACAAAATTTCCCTGAGATTTTGTTCAAAATAATATTGCTTATCATCAAGTTGTTCATCGATTTGCTGTTCTATAGTTGAATTTAATATTTTACCTGTAGTATTGTAATTAATCAGTTGTTCAACACTGCCGCTGGCTAATTCAACAAATAATGGCTCCATTAAATCAACCGAAGTCGTCGCTTTTTCAACTAATAATTGCGCTAACTGTTCGTTTTGTTCAGGGGTTAACTCTAATAAGTCTTTAAGTTTTGGTGAAATAATATATTCTTTTTTAGGAATGTTTTTTTTAATAAAAGCGGTTGATAGAAATTTGATTGTAGGTTTGTGTTTTGCTGGTTTGTCATTTTCAATTAATGTTGAATTAACCTTTAAACCCTTATTTTGTTCTAACTCTTTAATTGTATTTTGTAATTGAACAATTATTTGTTTTAATTTTTTATTTTTAGTTTGTAAAGATGACCCTGAAATGTCTTCGTTTTTTTTTGGTCCCAACTCATCAATTTGTTCATTCGTTAATAAATTTGGTTTAGTTGGATGAGTATCATCTTTAAAGCTTAAATTACTGGCATAAGCAATGATTAAGCCTAATATAAGGCCTAAAAGTAGATATGAAATTTTCTGTGAGCTTTTGTTCATTTAATATCCTTATTAGAGATTAATGTTTTTTTTTCAAAAAAAACGCACAAATATTGCACAAACAAAAAGGATGAGAGTTACTCATCCTTTTATTATATTGCTTGGTTTCACTTAAATTTTATTTTTAAGCATCAAACATTGCAGAAATTGACTCTTCGTTTGAAACACGACGAATAGCTTCAGAAAGCATTGAACTCAAGCTTAATTGACGAACTTTACCCGTAGCAATAATTTCATCAGTTAAACCAATAGAGTCAGTAACGACTATTTCATCTATTACTGATTCTTTAATGTTTTGTGCTGCATTACCTGAAAATACTGGATGGGTAGCATAGGCAAAAATACGATTGGCACCGTGTTCTTTTAACGCTTCTGCAGCTTTAGCTAATGTGCCACCAGTATCGATCATATCGTCAACGATAATACAGTCTCTGCCTTTAACATCACCAATAATGTGCATTACTTGTGCAACATTGGCTTTCGGGCGACGTTTATCGATAATCGCCAAATCCGTGTCGTTTAATAATTTAGCGACGGCACGTGCACGAACTACGCCACCAATATCTGGTGAAACAACCACTGAATCTGCTAAGTTATTTTCTAACATATCTTCAAGTAAAATTGGTGTACCGAAAACATTGTCAACGGGTACATCAAAGAAACCTTGTATTTGTTCTGCGTGCAAATCAACAGTTAAGACGCGATCAACACCAACATTTGATAAAAAATCGGCAACAACTTTAGCTGTAATTGGCACTCGTGCACTTCGTACACGACGATCTTGACGAGCATAACCAAAATATGGAATTACCGCGGTAATACGCCCGGCTGATGAACGACGCAGCGCATCAATCATTACAATTAGTTCCATTAAATTATTGTTGGTCGGTGCGCAGGTTGATTGAATAATGAAAACATCAGCCCCACGAACATTTTCATTTAATTCGACGCTGATTTCGCCATCACTAAAACTACCTACTTTCACATCACCTAACGAAATGTATAGGCGATCTGCAATTTTTTTGGCCAGTTCAGGGGTGGCATTACCCGCAAAGATCTTCATGTCAGGCACGATGAGTTCCTCAGAAACTTTTGACATTAATAAAGTACCAACTTCATATAAATAATCACTTTTAATAATCTATTTAACCGATGTGGTTGACGACGCTGAATTTAAAATACTTAACTAAGCGAATGTTTAGCTTAGTTAATAAAAATACAAATCAGCAAATTTATTTATTTTTCAATGCCGCTATTTGTTTAACTAACGGCGATTGATTTAAACCTTTCGCTACAAAAGAATAGATTCCATCAGGAAAATGTATTTGTAACTTATCTTGCAACAATAATGCCTCCGCTTGTGTATCAAAGCGTGAAAATAAACAAGCACCTGTGCCTGTCATTCGAGACGGCGCGTATTCTAACAACCAAGCTAGTAACTTGGCAACCTCAGGGTAAAGTTTTGTTGCAATTGGTTGGCAATCATTATGGCACAATTTAAAATCAATTTCCGACAACTCAAGTTTAGCGGTGTTTCGGGTTAATGCTTGGGCATTAAATATTTCAGCCGTTGAAATACTGCAATGAGGTTTGGTTACTAAATACCAATACTCTTTAGGTTTAGCTGGAGTTAATTTATCGCCAACCCCTTGTGCAAAAGCGGCAAATCCACGAATGAAAACAGGTACGTCTGCGCCAAGCATTAGCCCTAAATCGGCAAGTTTATCGATGCTAAAATTAATATTCCACAAATAATTAAGGGCTAATAATGTTGTTGCTGCGTTGGACGAACCACCACCTAAACCACCGCCCATAGGTAACACTTTATCAATTTTTATTTTTGCACCGTATTGCTTTTTTATACCGCACTTTAATGCTTCAGTCTTTAATAATTGTGCTGCTTTTATAATTAAATTATCTGCAGAGTTAACTTCTGAAAATATCGTCAGTAATTCAATTGTATCGTTGTCATCTACTTTAATAGCAATTTTGTCACCATGATCTAAAAACTGAAATAATGTTTGTAATTCATGATAACCGTCTTTTCGACGTTCATTAATGTGTAGAAATAAATTTAATTTTGCAGGGGAAGAAAAATTAATAAAATGATCTGCTTTAATTGGATTAGTCACAGAATTCCCCACTGATTAATAGCAATTTTAATAGTTAAGTCAGCTTGTTTTATTGTTAATTTAGTTGGTAATTGATAACCATTAAACAATTTAAATTGATCATACGATATATGCCACTTTTGTTGATAATAATCGCTTTCTAGGGTTAACGGCAATGATGTGTTTTTATTGTTGTTAGGTTGGTAGCTAAGTTTATCAGTATTTTTATAAGCAATCCCTTTTAACCAAAAACTTAATGCTTTAGTTGGTAGCTTAAAACCGGTAAGACGATAAATCATTGTGTTTAAATTATTACCTTGATATTTTTTGCGATTAACTTTTATTAAATGTTTGTTATTATTACTTTCCAGATGCAATAAATTGATCCCTAAAAAAGTTGTTAAATCAATTTGTTGTTGTAAATTATTATTTATTTCATCGTTTCTATTTGAAGCGTTGTATGTCCATTTCAAGGTTGCGCTTTGTCGCTTTTTATTTTTTTCAATAAAAGCTATTTTACCCGATATACTCCAATGTAATAGCTGTCTCATTTGTTGATTACGTTGGGTAATTGTTTGTGCAACAACATTCTTAGGCTGATTTTCGGCAATAGTTTTTAAGGGGGAGCGAGAGGAGCAAGCACTTAGCAATAATATTAAAAAAGTAATAAAAACAAAATGTTTAAACATAACGGTATGGTCTAATAAATAATTAATACTATTTGAGCATAAAAGCTTTACTTAATTCAATGCACTTTTATTAATTGTGTGATAATTGATCTATACCCTCGAAAACGCATAATAATCTGCTTATATTACTATTAACCTTTCATTTAGTCGGTATATTTCGTAAAATTGCGCCATTATCTTTTCATCTTTCTTAGATTAGGTTTAACACTTCGCCCATGTCGATTGTCGCTGTTGGAATAAATCATAAAACTGCTCCTGTTGCTGTTCGAGAAAAACTCGCTTTTAACCCTGATAAACTCAGTACTTCATTACATGAAATGATTGAGTTAGTTAAATGTCGGGAAGCTGCAATTTTATCAACTTGCAACCGAACTGAGTTATACATTGTGCAAGACGGTGATTTCTCAACGGTACAATCAAATGTAGTTGCTTGGTTAGAAAAACATCATAATGTGCCTGCAAGTGTAATCACTCCAACTCTTTATTGGCATCAAGATCAAAGTGCAGTTAACCACATGATGCGTGTAGCCTGCGGGTTAGACTCGTTAGTGCTGGGTGAACCACAAATTTTAGGCCAAATGAAACAAGCTTATAGTCATGCAAAAGCTGCTGGCTCAATGTCGTTGGTTATGGATCGTTTGTTTCAACGTACCTTTGGTGTTGCTAAACAAGTACGGACCGAAACTGAAATTGGAGCCAATGCGGTATCTGTTGCTTTTGCTGCCGTTAATTTGGCTAAACGTATCTTTGGAAAGCTCAATAAATCAAAAGTACTTTTAGTGGGTGCAGGCGAAACCATTGAATTAGTTGCTAAGCATTTGTATGAAAACAATGTCGGTAAAATAACTGTAGCTAATCGAACGTTATCTCGCGCCGAAAACATGGCGACCGAGATTGGCGCTGATGTTATTACCTTAGCGCAAATTCCAGAACGTATGGTCGATGCTGATATCGTTATCAGTTCAACAGGGAGTACTTTACCGTTAATTGGTAAAGGCATGGTTGAAAAAGCATTAGATGCACGTAAGCGCCAACCTATTTTTATGGTAGATTTAGCCGTACCTCGAGATATTGAAGAGCAAGTTGGTGAACTTGAAGACGTATTTTTATATACGGTTGATGATTTACAGGGCATAATTGCCAAAAATATAGATAATCGTCGTAAAGCTGCTGTGCAAGCTGAAAGCATTGTTAAGACTCAAACTGACAGCTTTATGGCATGGTTACGTGGCCTTAACACTCAAGATGCTGTAATTGCTTACCGTAAACAATGCCTAGCAAATCGAGATATATTATTAGATAAAGCGTTAAAACAGTTGCAAGGCGGTAAAAATGCTGAAGCAGTACTCGGTCAATTAGCCACGCAATTAACTAATAAGTTTATGCATGCACCAACCAATGCCTTACAATCGGCCGCCCAAGGTGGTGAGCTTGATCGTTTAGTCTATTTGCACGATATTTTTGATCTTAATAAAAAAGATTAACTCCAATTAATAACTAAAAAGAATTTTTAATGAATAAAACTGTTTATCAAAAACTTGAAGGCTTAGTAGAGCGTTTTGAAGAAGTTCAGGCGTTGTTGTCTGATCCTGAAACAATTTCAGATCAAGAAAAATTTATAGCACTTTCTAAAGAATTTTCACAACTTGAAGTGGTAACAAGTGCTTTTAATGCTTATCAAGAAGCTGAAAATGATTTTTCTGAAGCAGAAAATATGCTTAAAGATGAAGATCCTGATATGCGAGAGATGGGTCAAGAAGAATTTAAAAATGCTAAAAAAGCGTTGGAAAATCTTAATGAAGAGTTACAAATTCTTCTCTTACCTACAGATCCAAATGATGCTAATAACTGTTTCGTAGAAATTCGTGCCGGCGCGGGTGGTGATGAAGCCGCTATTTTTACCGGTGATTTATTTAGAATGTACAGCCGTTATGCAGAAAAGCAAGGTTGGAAAATTGAAGTAATGAATTCTAATAGCAGTGAGCAGGGCGGTTATAAAGAAATTATTATCAAAATTAATGGTGAAGGTGTTTACGGACAAATGAAATTTGAATCAGGAGGACATCGAGTACAACGTGTTCCTGAAACTGAATCTCAAGGCCGTGTTCACACCTCTGCTTGTACTGTTGTTGTTATGCCTGAAATTCCTGAATCGGAAGCGATTGAAATTAACAAAGCCGATTTACGTATTGATACCTTTCGTGCCTCAGGTGCTGGCGGACAACACGTCAATAAAACTGATTCGGCTATTCGTATTACTCACGTTCCCTCAGGGATTGTTGTTGAGTGCCAAGATCAACGCTCGCAACATAAAAATCGCGCACAGGCGATGTCTGTATTACAAGCAAGATTACAAACGGCTGAAGACGATAAACGCCGCAGTGAAGAAGAATCATCTCGCCGCAACCTAGTTGCCAGTGGTGATCGTTCTGAGCGTATTCGTACCTATAATTTCCCACAAGGGCGAATGAGTGATCATCGTATCAATTTAACCTTGTATCGCTTAAATGAAATTATGGAAGGTAACTTGCAGCTAGTTTTAGAGCCCATAATGCAAGAAAATCAAGCCGATTTACTTACCGCACTGGCTGAAAATAATTAATTTTGGCCGGACATCAACAAACTTGTTCAATAGCGTCGGTTATTGAACAAGCTGCCATTGTTTTAAGTAACGTTTCTGATAGTGCCAAACTTGACGCGCAATTGTTATTAGCGTTTGTGCTACATAAAAATGTCACTTATTTATTAACTTGGCCTGAAAAACAAATTACCGCATCAGAATTTACTGAGATACAACAATTACTCGTGCGTCGCGTTAATGGTGAACCCATAGCCTATATTTTAGGTGAAAAAGAGTTTTGGTCACTGCCTTTAAAAGTGTCAACTGCCACGTTAATTCCGCGTCCAGATACTGAAATTTTAGTTGAACAAGTGTTAAATATTTTTGCAGAAGATAGCGCTGACAATAAGCTCGCTATTCAGTGTTTAGATTTAGGCACCGGCACGGGAGCTATTGCCTTAGCATTAGCGTCTGAGCATAAAGATTGGCAAATAGATGCGGTTGATTTTAATCAAGACGCGGTAGCACTTGCCCAACAAAATGCACAACAATTAAATTTAGCGCATGTAACTATTTATCAAAGTGATTGGTTTACTCAAGTCGATAACGAAAAACGTTTTGATGTTATTATTTCTAATCCGCCTTACATTGATGAAAATGATCCACATTTAAATGAAGGCGATGTTCGTTTCGAACCTAAATCAGCATTAGTTGCTGAAGAACAAGGCTTAGGTGATATTATTTTTATCGCTCAACAAGCACGGAATTATTTAAAAAATAAAGGCTACTTATTGTTTGAGCATGGCTATCAACAAGCACAAGCCGTTCAGCAAATATTAGCGGATTTAGGCTATCAACATATTATTACTTTAAAAGATTTCGCTAATAATGATCGTGTTACTCAAGCCACTTGGCTTTATTAGTTAAACTCAAAAAACAAAAAAATAAAATCAACAATAACAATTAAAAGGATAAACCATGTTCAAACATCTTCATATGACCATTGCAATCATCAGTGTCGCACTTTTCACTTTGCGTTTTATTTGGTTATTATTGGGTTCCAATAAATTGCAGCAAAAATGGGTTAAAATATTACCTCATATTGTTGATACAATTTTATTCGCATTAGGGATAACCTTAGCCATTAAATTGAGCATTAACCCATTAGAACAATATTGGTTTGCCGAAAAATTATTAGCGGTTTTTGCTTATATTTTTACTGGCTATTACACCTTAAAATTAGCGCGTAATCGCATGATGCAAATTATTGGTTATTTAGGCGCAATAGGTTGGGTCATGCTAATTGTTCGTTTAGCTATCACCAAAACGCCGTTATTTTTAAATTAGTTTACCTAACCAATCACACAAACTAAGTGATCATTTTTACCGATTAAAACTACTACTGAATACGTTGTTTTTTATAATTAACGCTGCATGGATGCAGCTTATTAGACAATGCAGGAGCATATTGTCCTGAACAAATAGTAATACCAATTACATTAAATTATTGCCACTTGTGCTTGTTAAAATATCCCATGGCTGCGTTGCTCTCAATCTCAATAGCCAGCTATTAATCAATCGAGCGCCTTGCCCTGATTTATTTTTCCTACGCACAACAAGATCACTAACTTAATGGAACGGGTATAATTAAAAAAAATTTTGCCGTTATCTTACATATAAAGTAGATCAGTTAATTAATAAAACAGCTATAACGTAAATTTTTTGAAGCGAATTTAGTTGATATCGATTGTACTGTGAGTTTATAAGCCCCTATTAATTCAACTTAACTTTACTTAGCGATTTTATAATAATGATACTTAATAAAATCAATAACTAAAGTTAGGCACCTAGCCAAAAAATCAACTACACTTTAAAAACTGATACACTGAGTTTGATGCTTTAGTTGTTAAGTTATTCAGCGTGCTGTCAATTTAACAATAAGCATAATAAATATAATGCGTTTGTGAAAATACCTGATTTTAATTGATGAGGAAATATGTTTAAAAAAACACCATCCATTCAAGCCGTCATCACATATGTTGGCGTGGTTGCCTTTATCGCAACAATATTAGCGATTTATTTAGCTTTTCGGCTTCAACAAAATAATAACCTTTTAAATTATACAGAAACACAACGTTATCAATTAACTGTTATCAGCGATCAAGTAACAGGCAGTTCAGATATTTTAACCATATTTGATATGTTATATGTGCTTACGAAAGAAGATAAATATAAAAATACTTATTACAATATTCAACAAATTAGGCATGGTTTAGCCCAAAAACCTAAAAATTATTCAAATTTATATTGGTTTTTATCGAAAACCGAACAGCAAGAACACCATCCATTGCAAGAAAAACAAACATTGCATACATTAATGGAATCTTTAAACTTTTCTCAAGCTGAGAAAGAATTGTTGGATAAAGCTGAGCAAGCAGCAAATGAACTTGAAAAAATAGAAGTCGCCAGTATAAAATTAATTGAAATGGATTCTCAAAAATCAAGTGTTAAAACACCAAGTAAGCCATTACTTACATCTGCGCAAAAAGAGTCAATTAATTTAATTACCTCAACACGTTATGTTGAACTAAAACACCAGATGATTTCCCCCCTCGATCAATTTTTACTCTCTTTAGCCGAGCGCACAGAAACTAATATTGCACGCATCACTAAACGTCAGTTTATGCTACAAATCAGTTTACTGAGTGTTTTAATCATCAACTTTTTTATCTATTTTTGGTTATATAATTTTATTAAAAATAACATAATCAATCCCGTATTAGCATTAAGTAAAAAAATATACTTATTAAATCAAAATCAAAATCAAACAATAATGCCTGATGAATTTTTAGTTAAAACGAATGAAGTTGGGCTGTTAATATCGACTTTTTATCTATGGCATGACGAAATTCAAGCGCAAAAAATGAAACTCAAACTCGCTTTAAAAAGTAGTGAACAATTTTGGTTTGAATATAATGTTATTACCAATAAAACAGAAGTTGATGAACAATTAATAAAGGATCTGGGCTTTACCACTAAAGAATACCCTGAATATTTATCTAACTGGCGAAAATTTATTCATCCGTATGATTTACCGAAAGTTGAAGTTAGCATAGCACAATGTCTGCAAGGACAATGCTCTTTAGATATTAGCTATCGTCGAAAAACAGCAGAAGGTGGTTGGTTATGGATGCGCTCGTGTGGCAATGTCTCTGAATATACAGAAGATAATAAAGCTAAAATACTCAGCGGTGTACATCAAGATATATCCGCTGAACATACCTTACAATTTAAAGAAAAAATACATCATCACATCATCGAACAATTATTACATAATACCCCATTACCTAAAATGTTTACAAAGTTGTGCCAAGAGTTCGACTTTAATTACGACCTCAGAAATGTGCTTTTGTTAGATTTTGATGAGGTAAAACAAGTATATA
>Ga0316204_10003417_pt1 | contig 31905 bp, 39 predicted proteins | sample 6monrhotite_MG_2_FD_205661 | JGI IMG/M metagenome (GOLD analysis project Ga0316204, IMG submission 205661) | Microbial mat bacterial communities from mineral coupon in-situ incubated in ocean water Damariscotta River, Maine, United States -... | ecosystem: Environmental > Aquatic > Marine >... | reverse complement strand
AGTTCCCGGTGACGCGGGTGGTGACACGGATTGACGGGCGTGATCCGCTGGTCAGCCACGGATCGCCGATGCCGGTTTATGGACCGTTCTTTGAGGGGGATGATACGCCGCTTAAGGCGGAAACCGGTCAGCCGATTATGACCAGCCGCGCGATTGTCGATCTGGTAGCCTATCTCGGGGTCATTCAGGAACAGCCGTAAGCCCTTACCTTGTGAAGAAGCGATGAAGCCCCTTCCCCAATGGGGGAAGGGAAGGGGCTATGTGCCTTTGGCGCATGTGTGGGTGCCGGGAAGGATATTGGAACTGACTGGCTGAGCTTTCGCCCTCTCAAACATCCAATTCCTCCACAAACCGTGCGTTTTCCTGAATGTACTGGAACCGCAGCTCGGGCTTTTTGCCCATCAAACGTTCCACCAGATCACTGGTTTCGCCCGGTTCATCCTCGTCCACAGTGACCCGGATCAGCTTGCGGGTGCCGGGGTCCATCGTGGTTTCCTTGAGGTCTTTGGCATCCATTTCACCCAGACCTTTGAACCGCTGCACGTCGATCTTGCCTTTGCCGCCCAGACCCTTTTCCATCCAATGGTTTTTCTCGGCGTCATCGGCGACATAAATCCGCTTGGCTCCCTGGGTCAGGCGGTAGAGCGGCGGACAGGCCAAATAAAGATGGCCATCGTCAATCAGCGGCCGCATCTGCGTAAAGAAAAACGTCATCAACAGCGCGGCGATATGGGCACCGTCGACATCCGCATCGGTCATGATGATGATCTTGTCATAGCGCAGGTCATCAAGGACGAACTTGGTGCCCATACCAACGCCCAATGCCTCGCACAGATCGCTGATCTCCGCATTGGTGGTCAGCTTGTTGGAGGCCGCGCCCAGCACGTTGAGGATCTTGCCCTTGAGCGGCAAAAGTGCCTGATTGTTACGGTTGCGCGCGCCCTTGCCAGAACCACCCGCGCTATCGCCCTCGACGATAAACAGTTCGGTGCCTTCGCGGGTTTTGCTGGTGCAATCGGTCAGTTTTCCGGGCAGGCGCAGCTTTTTCGTGGCCGTTTTGCGGGCGGTTTCTTTTTCCTGACGGCGGCGCAGGCGTTCCTCGGCCCGCAGCACCAGAAAATCAAGGATCGCACCCGCCGATTTTGTGTCAGCCGCCAGCCAGTTGTCAAAGTGGTCGCGCACCGCATTTTCGACCATGCGCTGCGCCTCGGTGGTGGCAAGGCGGTCTTTGGTTTGACCGACAAATTCGGGCTCGCGGATAAAGCAGGAGACAAGCGCACAGCCGCCGGTGATCAGATCCTCGCGGGTGATCGTGCTGGCTTTTCGGTTGCCTGCCAATTCGCCATAGGCTTTGATCCCCTTGAGGATCGCAGCCCAGAAACCGGCCTCATGGGTGCCGCCTTCTGGGGTTGGGATGGTGTTACAATAAGACTGGATAAAACCGTCGCGGGACGGGGTCCAATTGATGGCCCATTCGACCTTGCCGGGGGTGTTAAACTTTTCCTTGAAGTCCACCATACCGCCAAAAGGGGCATCCGCATAAGTGGTTGATCCGCCTAAGGTTTCATTCAAGTAATCCGACAGACCGCCTGGAAAATGAAAGCTGGCCTCTTGCGGGGTGGTGCCGTCATCTTGACCACATTTCCAACGGATTTCGACGCCTGAAAACAAATAGGCCTTGGACCGCGCCATGGCAAAAAGCCGGGCAGGTTTGAGCTTGAGAGAGCCAAAAATATCAGGGTCGGGGTTAAAGGTAACAGAGGTGCCGCGACGGTTCGGCGCCGCGCCGATTTTTTCCAGTTTGGTCTGTGGAATACCGCGGGAAAATTCCATTGCAAAGAGTTCGCGGTTGCGGGCCACTTCGACGCGCAATAGGTCAGACAAGGCATTCACGACCGAAGAGCCGACCCCGTGCAAGCCGCCCGAGGTCTCGTAACTGTCGCCGGAAAATTTGCCGCCTGCGTTCAGCGTGCAGAAAATGATCTCAAGCGCCGATTTGCTGGGGTCTTTGGGATGCGGATCAGTGGGAATGCCGCGCCCGTTATCGCGCACAGTGACATGGCCGTTTTCGTGCAGCTCAAGCTCAATCCATGTGGCATGGCCCGCGACTGCCTCATCCATGGAGTTGTCGACAATCTCGGCAACCATGTGGTGCAGGGCGCGATCATCCTTGCCGCCAATGTACATGCCGGGGCGCAGGCGCACATGCTCCATATCCTCAAGCACCTGAATGGAGGAGGCATCATATTCTTTGCTGGGCTGTGTTCCGGTGAGAAGATCGGACATGTGGCTGCTCTTTCTTATATGTGGCCGCTATTTTGACAGGCCAAAGGGCATCGGGCAATGCGTTTGCGCGGTTAATCCACAGCCTTCTTGCGCAGCCATGCGGCCAGATCGTCCTCATCCAACCGCCGCTGCGCCACATTGCGGATCAGATCACCCGCTTCGATGGTTTCATGGGCCAATTGCACGCCGTTGAGATCCAAACAGACATCCATTGTTTGATGGGCGGTTCGCTTGTTGGCATCGCTAAATACATGGCCGGTCGCGATCACGACACAATAGGCTGCAGCCAGATCAAAAACGTCGTTAATCAAACCGTAGACCAGACGATTGTCGACGCGCGCCATTGCGCCGCCGATGGATTTGTCTCCATCTGTGCCTGGCAATTCGCCGGGGTTGAGAACCGCATCGTGAATGGCAACCACCAGATCCGCATCGATAAGGACAAAGCTCATTTGTCTCTAAGGTAGTCGAGAACAGACTGGTTGACGCTTTTCCTACGGGCAATACTCTGCATCACTTCATCCAGCGTGGCGTAGCGTGGCTCTTCCTGCAACGTCGCCTCTGCGGGTACAAAATAGCCTACGCATTTGGAGTTCTTCATGATCGCCACAGGTTTACCGCCCGAGCGTTCCAGCACTTTGTGCGGCTCGCGCATTTCGGTCATGGTGGCGATGTGGTTGGTCAGGATACGGGTCATAACATGCTCCAAAATACATATCTAAATATACATTATAGTGGCGCTTTTGCAAGGGGTCTTGCGGTGGTCCAGCCATGGACGCAGTGTAGGGAAAAATCATAAAGGAGGCACCAATGCCTTGGATCAAAACCGTTCCCTTTGACGCGGCGACCGGCAAGCTCAAGCAGCTTTATCAACGGGTTACAGGGCCGGGCAACAACGTCGACAACATCATGATGATGCATTCGCTGCGCCCTCACACGATGGAAGGGCACATGGCGATCTACAAATATGTGCTGCATCACAAGGACAACGAGATCCCCAAATGGTTTTTGGAAGTGCTGGGCGTTTGGGTGTCATCTCTCAATGATTGCACCTATTGCGTGGAACATCACTTTGCCGGGATGAAACGTCTATTGCGCGATGACGCGCGGGCCGATGCGATCCGCACGGCGATTACCGCGCGTGACGTGGCGGCGGCACCGCTGGATGATGCGCAGAAGGCCGCGATGGTCTACGCGCAAAAGCTCACGCAGGCGGCGGGGCAGATGGTGCAAGCCGACGTTCAGGCCTTGCGCGATGCGGGTTGGGACGATGGCGAAATTCTGGAGATCAATCAGGTCAGCGCCTATTTCTCCTATGCCAACCGCACCGTACTGGGGCTTGGGTGTTCTACAGATGGCGATGTGATCGGCCTCAGCCCCGGCAATTCGGACGACCCGGACGATTGGGGCCACAAATAGGGATCAATCCAGCCAATCCAGAATTGCCTGCGCCACTTCATCGGGTTTCTGGTGGTGCAGCCAATGATCTGCGCCTGCAATCTCGACCCGTGTCAGATCGGGGGCAAAGTCCTCCAGCCTTTCGGTGGCGGCGGGCAACAGCGCGGTATCATCGCTGCCCCAGATCAACAGATGCGGGCAGCGGACCTGAAGGCGGGCCGGATCGAACGCGGGCAGATCAGAAAGCGACTGGCCCGATTGCGGCACTTGCAGGGGCGAAGCGCGATACCAATTGATCATGCCGCGCAACCGGCCGGGGCGCGACCATTCCGCGAGATAGGCATCAAGGGTAGGTCCGGTGAGCCATGACATATCCATTTTGGCGGAAAACAAGGCCTGCAATTTGGCGTAATTGTCGGCGGCAAGATGATCTTCGGACCCATCCTTGCGCAGGTAATGGATGTATTGCGAAGCCTCTGTTTGTGGCCCGCCTGCCGCCATGGCCCGTTGAATGGGGGCTGGATGCACGCCGTTCATGATGATCAGCTTTTGCACCAATTCGGGCCGGAACATCGCCAAACCATAGGCCACCGCTGCACCCCAATCATGGCCAAGAACGATCAGGGGATCATCTCCGATCAGGGCGGCCATATCCTTGACCAGCTCCGAAGTTGTATAGGCAGACACGTCCGCAGGTGCCCAGCTTTGACCATAGCCGCGTTGGTCGGGGGCGATGATGTGAAAGCGGTGTTCCAGACGTGTCGCCAGATCGGACCATGATCCGCCATATTCCGGAAAACCATGCAGCATCAAAAGTTTGGGTAGGGTTTCGTCCCCCCAACGGCGCAGGAAAAAAGGCTGGCCGTTTAAGGTTACGGTTTCGGTACGCATGGGCCTGTTCCCTTTTCTTGCTCTGCTGCCTTTGGCTGTGGCAACTGTGGCGCGGGCAGATCAGAGGTGCAAGCCGCTCACATCCAATGGCGCAATTGGGTCTTGAGATAATCAAAAACGAAACGAATGCGGGCGATGCGTGATTGATCTTCGTGCAGGACCAGCCATGCGGGCATCTCATAGGTCCAGTCCGGCAAGATGCGGCGCAACCCCAGACGTGTCGCCAGTTTGGCCTGACAAAACCCAACGCCCAGCCCCGATTGGATATGGGCAATCTGCGATAAGGGATCATCGCAGCGCAGAACGATGTGGTCGGGCAGGGGTATCCCTGCGTTCTGGATCGCGGGCAGGATGATCCCCTCGCGATCATCCGATATGAACGGGATGCCTTGAAGGTTGTCCAGCGGCTCGGGCAGATCAAGGTTGGGATGGGCAAAAAGACCCACCTCAACCGCACCGAGGGGGGCCGCGATCAGGGATTGCTGCTTGGGCGGGGTAAATCGCAAGGCGATGTCGGCGGCGCGGCGGGTCAGATCTTCGGCGTGATCCGTGGCGGCCAGTTCAAAGCGCAGGCCGGGGGCTTCTTTGGCCAGCTGGGAAAGCAGCGGCGGCAGAACATGGGCGGCTGCAACGCGGCTTGAGGTGATGCGCACAACACCGGCCAGCGCGTCCTTTTGTGCAGAGGCAGCGCGGTGCATCGCGGCGGCCTCTTCCAGCACGGCGCGGGCCAGCGGCAACAGTGTTTCAGCCATGGTTGTGGGGGTCAGACCATTGGCGGCGCGGGTGAACAATTGGGTGTTCAGTTCTTGCTCTAACGCTTCGATGTGGCGGCGCACGGTGGGCTGTGCCAATCGCAGATCGCGGGCGGCGGCACTGAGGCTGCCGGTGGTCATAACGGCGTGAAAGGCCGGGATGTGATCGAGCGAGGGGAAAATTGTACTCATCAAAAGATGATATCTGAATGAACGCATTTGAACAATTTCTTTCAGGCGGGCGTCAGGCGATGCTGCCATCCAACCCAATTGAGGAGATTGACATGACAGACGCACACTTCCCCGCGCAGGCCCGATCCCGCCAGAACCTTGCCGTTGTTCTGCGCAGCGAGGGTGCGGCCATTGCGGTGCTATGCACATTGTATTTCAGCCATCTAAGTGGCGACTGGTGGCTGTATTTTCTGGCTTTTCTGCTGCCGGATTTGTTCATGTTGGGCTATCTCACGGGCAACCGGATTGGGGCTTTGTGCTACAATATCGGCCACAGCTATCTGACGCCGCTCTTGCTGGCTGCGGCAGGCGTGTGGTTTGAATTATCGTTGGCGGCAGAGCTGGCGCTGATCTGGGGTGCGCATATCGGGCTGGACCGGGCCATCGGCTATGGACTTAAGTACAATGGTCACTTCAAAGACACGCATTTGGGCCGTGTATAACCGGCCCTTCACCTTTGAAAATTTCGCGCCTAATTCTGGGCCATGACACAACCTATGACATATGGCGGCCATGTCCGCGCGATTCTCACCTTGGGCCTGCCGTTGATCGGCGGGCACTTGGGGCAAATTGCCATTGGCGTGACCGATACGGTCATGCTTGGCTGGTTCTCGGTGGAGGCTTTGGCGGCCGTGACCTTGGGCAGCACATTCTTTTTCGTGCTGTTCATCTTTGGCTCGGGCTTTGCCTGGGCGGTGATGCCGCTTGTGGCCTCCTTTGCCGCCGAAGAAGACGAGGTCGGCATTCGCCGCGCCACGCGCATGGGGATCTGGCTGTCGTTGATGTTTGCCATGATCGCGATGCCTATTCTGGTTTGGGCCGAACCTGTGCTGCGCCTGTTGGGGCAGGGCGATGATCTGGCTTTTGTGGCGGGGCAATACCTCAAGGTCGCGGGCTGGGGCATCATTCCGGCGTTGTTTGTGATGGTGCTAAAGTCTTACCTGGCCGCATTGGAACGCACGCAGGTGGTGTTGTGGATCACTGTCGTCGCGGCGATCTTTAACGCGATTGCGAATTACGCGTTGATCTTTGGCAATTGGGGTGCGCCGGAACTGGGCGTGGTGGGCGCGGCCATTGCATCGCTTTCTACCCAGATGGTCTCGCTGATCGGTATTCTCATCTACATTCTGGTTGTGGTGCCGCAGCATCAGTTGTTTGTGCGCCTGTGGCGGCTTGATCCGTCGATGTTTGCGCGAGTGTTCAAATTGGGCCTGCCCATTGGCCTCACTGCGCTCAGCGAGGTGGGTCTCTTTGCCGCTTCTGCGATGATGATGGGCTGGCTGGGGACAATCCCGCTGGCGGCTCATGGGATCGCGGTGCAGCTGGCCTCGATCACCTTCATGGTACATCTGGGCCTCAGCAATGTGGCGACGATCCGGGCGGGCAATGCCTATGGGCGGCGCGATGCCGGTCACATGGGGCGCGGTGCGGTGATCGTGCTGGCGTTGTCGATTGGGTTTGCCGCGCTGACGATCATCGGCTTTGTCGGCTGGCCAGAGCCGCTGATCTCGGCGTTCATGCAAAAGGGCGAACCGGCGCGGGTTGAGATCCTCGCTGTGGGTGTGGGCCTATTGGCGATGGCGGCGCTGTTCCAGCTGGTCGATGGGGCACAGGCGGTGGCGCTTGGGCTTCTGCGCGGGGTGCAAGACACCAGCGTGCCGATGTGGATGGCCGCGTTCAGCTATTGGGTGGTGGGTATTCCGGCCTCCTATTTGCTTGGCTTCACCTTCGGGTTGGAGGGGATTGGCGTTTGGGCCGGTCTGGTTCTTGGTCTTGGTGTAGCGGCGATATTGCTGAACCTGCGGTTCTGGCGGGTGACGATCAAACAGGTCGGGCAACCCGTCGCGGGCTGATCTCAAAGGTCTTTGGTGGACACGGTGTCGTGCTTTTGGGTCTGTTCCCATTGCGCGATCAGGGCGGCACCCTGGCCCTTGAAATCCTCCGAAAGGAAGGCGCAATGCGCCATCCGGTCAAGCCGGAAGTGCCGCAGGTCTTGGCGTTTTTCGCACCATGCAACAATCATCGCATTGTCGACGTAATAGATCATGACAAGTGGCCAGACGATACGGGCGGTCTCGCGGCCCTCAGCGTCGCGGTAGCGGATGTTCAGCTTGCATTCACGGCGGATGGCCAGCCGGATCTGCGATATATCCACGCTGGCGGTGTTGCCAACCCCCCCATGAAGACGTCACCAGCTTGCGGGTGCCCGGCGCGGCCTCTTGAAGCTTGCGTGCCGCGCGGCCGGCGGCCCGCCACAGCCCCGCATCACCGGTGCGGGCAATCAGGCTAAGCCCCACAGCGATGGCCTCGGCCTCATCTACATCCAGATTGATCGGCGGCAGGTCATAGCCCTTGCGCATCACATAGCCCACGCCCGGCTCGCCCAGAATGGGGGCTTGCATGGCCTGAAGGCTGGCAATGTCCCGATAAACAGTACGCACCGACACTTCGAGCGCGGCGGCGATCTCGCGGGCGAGGATCGGTTTGGTCGCGCTGCGCAGCAGTTGGATGACTTCAGAGAACCGCGTTGATTTTGACATGAGGCGCCTCCGATTATCTGCACCTTAACCTAACACTCCTGACACGTAGATGGCAGCAGTGATACGCTAATGGGTTGGCCAATCCAGTAGAAAGGCCGACCCATGCACAGAACTGACCAAACAACCCGCACCACAGGCATCCTCCTTGTCGTGGTGTCGGCAGTGGTGTTTTCCACGGCAGGTATCTTTACCAAATCGGTGACAACGGCGGCCTGGGGCGTGATCTTTTGGCGCGGGGTGGCAGCGGCGGGGTTCACGCTGGCCTATCTGGTAATGCGCGGGCAGTTGCGATCAGAGATGCGGGCCTTCGGTTGGCCCGCCTTTTGGATCACCGCGATGATGGCAGCGGGCACGGCGGCATTTATTCCGGCCTTCAAACACAGCAGCGTTGCCAATGTCGCGCTGATCTATGCCGCGGCGCCTTTTATTGCGGCGGGGCTGTCATGGATATGCATCAAAGAAGCGCCCGGCAGGCGGGTCATGCTGGCCTCTGGCGCGGCCTTTGGCGGGGTCTTGGTTATCCTGTCGGGTTCGGTTGGCGGTGGCGCGCTCAAGGGGGATTTTCTGGCGCTGTTCATGACCTTGATGATGGCGGGGGTGATGGTGGCCTACCGGATGTATCCGGAGGCAACGGCGGCCTTGCCAGCGGCGCTGTCATCTGTGGTGTTGTTGCCATTGGCCTTAGCCTTTGGCGATCCGATGGCGACCCCTGCCGCTGAGATGCCAGTGCTCATTGCCTTTGGGTTGGTCTTTGCTGTGGCCTCCGTGACACTGTCGGAAGGGGCGCGGCGATTGCCATCAGCCGAAACCGCATTGCTATCGACGTTGGAGATGCCGCTGGCACCTGTTTTGGCCTTTGCACTGCTGTCAGAAGTGCCAAAGCCGCAGGTTCTGCTGGGGGGAGTGGTGATATTTGCAGCGGTAATCTGGTCGCAACGGCGCAGTGCCGCGCCGGTCGTGCAAGGCTAGTCCTTGTTGATCAGGCGATCCGCCTTTTTGCGCACCAATGTGCTGCGCAGATCGTGCATTGCCAAAAGCAAGCCGTCTGTGACCGCATCCAATTGTTCGTCGGTGGCTTTGGATTGCACCCATTGCGTGGTCAGGTTCATGTAATCCACGGCACGATGAATATCGTCGATGTCGCGGTGGGCCAGAACTTGATTGCGGTCTTCCATCCAGCTTTGGATTTGGGCCAGATCCGCGTCGGTCAGGACATATTCACCATGGGGTTTGATGGCCCCGTTGCGAATGTTCACCACGGCGATCTGATCCATCTCGATGCGGCGGTGGCGGTTCTCGGTGTCGACACGAAAAACCGCCGCGCCATTCTCGCGGACCCGGAAGTAATACTCAGGTAACTCTGCCGCCATGTTGCCCCTTTCAGGTCAGTCCCGCGCAGAAGGTCTGGATGCGGGTGCAGGCCTCTTTCAGGGCCTCGTCAGACGTAGCGTAGCTGACCCGGAAGTTTGGTGACAGCCCGAAAGCCGCGCCAAAGACAACGGCCACGCCGGTTTCTTCGAGCAGCGCAGTGGCAAAAACCTCGTCGTTGATGATCTTAGTGCCAGCAGCAGATGTTTTGCCGATCAACCCCGCGATGGAAGGATAGACATAAAACGCGCCTTCGGGGGTCGGGCAGGCCATGCCTTCGATCTCGTTGAGCATGGAAACCACCAGATTGCGGCGGCGCACGAAGATCTCGTTGTTGGTTGGCAGGAAATCCTGCGTGCCGTTCAACGCCTCCACTGCGGCCCATTGGCTGACGCTGCAAGGGTTGGAGGTCGATTGTGATTGCACCTTGCGCATGGCCGCGATCAGTTTTTCGGGCCCGGCAGCGTAGCCGATGCGCCAGCCTGTCATGGCATAGGCCTTGGATACGCCATTGATTGTCAATGTGCGGTCATAAAGGGCCGGTTCTACCTCTGCAGGGGTGCAGAATTCGAAATCGTCATAGGCCAGATGTTCATACATATCGTCCGTCATCACCCAGACATGGGGATGGCGCATCAGAACATCGGTCAGCTCCTTCAGCTCGGCGCGGGTGTAGCCCGCCCCGGTGGGGTTGGAGGGGCTGTTGAAGATGAACCATTTGGTCTTGGGCGTGATCGCGGCCTCAAGCTGATCAGCCGTCAGTTTGAAGTTGGTCTGCAAAGACGCCTCGGCAATCACCGGTTTCCCGCCTGCAAGCAGGACCATATCGGGATAGCTGACCCAATAGGGGGCAGGGATCACCACTTCTTCGCCGGGGTTCATCGTGGCCATTAGTGCGTTGTAAAGGATTTGTTTACCACCCGTGCCCACACTGACCTGAGAAGGGGTGTAGTCCAGCCCGTTGTCACGCTTGAACTTGTCGCAGATCGCCTGCTTCAGCTCGATGATCCCGTCGACGGCGGTGTATTTGGTCTTGCCGTCATTGATCGCCGCGATGGCGGCATCCTTGATGTTTTGCGGGGTGTCAAAGTCCGGCTCCCCGGCGCCAAGGCCGATCACGTCGCGCCCCGCAGCCTTGAGTTCGGCGGCTTTCGTCGTCACCGCGATGGTCGGAGACGGTTTGACGCGGGCGAGTGATTGAGAGAGCAGTTCCATTTTGGCCTCAATTTGTCTAAGTGTGCAGCATACTCATAGGGGCCACCCCCGCACCGATCAAGCGACATTGGTGAGAATGCAAAGATCGAGGAGACAGTAACGATGACAGACCAAGCTGAAATGATGACAGAGACAGCAGACTGGTACGGACCGGATGCCGCAACCTTTGGGGATCGTGTGGCGGCGGCGCGTGAAATCGCCGGCATGACACAGGCGGTTTTGGCCAAGCGGCTGGGGGTCAAGCAATCTACACTGCGCAGTTGGGAAGACGACGTGTCCGAGCCACGCGCGAACCGGCTGTCGATGTTGGCGGGGCTGCTGAATGTTTCGATGATGTGGCTGATCAACGGCGAAGGTGAGGGGCTGGACAATCCGGACATCATCACCCCGCACAACAGCGACCTGAGCGAGATCCTGACAGAGATCCGTGGCATGCGCATCGAGATGCAAAAACGGGCCGAGGCGATGGGCCGCCTTGAGAAACGGGTGCGCAAGATGCTTGAGGATGCCACCTATGCCTGAAGAGCTTCGGGCGCATAAGGTCAAGCGCCTGCATATGCGGTCGATGCGCCGGGGGATCAAGGAAATGGATTTGATACTCTCGGCCTATGCGGCAGATCATCTGGAGACAATGGATGATGCCGGGCTGACGCTTTATGACAATATGCTGAACGAGAATGACCATGATCTTTATCAATGGGTCACAGGGCAAGTTGCTGTTCCGGATGAATATTCCGAATTGATTGCCCGCATCCAAAGCCGCATCGCAGACCAACCCGTCGGTCAGGTCTGATCAAAACTGACCCCTTCGGAGGGCCGCTGTTCTGGCCGCCCTCCGAAGCTGTTTCAGGGTTTAACGAATTATTCTGCTTTTTTTCCCATTTTCTGTGGCAACACATTGAGTCGGAGAAACAAATGAGCATTCAACAATCAGTCACCGGCGCTGCCAATGATTCAGGCTTTATGGTGGGCTATCTAGAGGCCCTGTCTTTGGTTGAGCGGCTTCACAGGCTGCTGCTTGACGTAATCAAGGACGAGTTTGAGCGGGTCGGCGTTCTGGAAATCAACGCAGTGCAGGCGCTGTTGCTGTTTAACATTGGCGACAACGAAGTGACCGCAGGGGAATTGAAAAGTCGCGGATATTATCAAGGCAGCAACGTCAGCTATAACCTGAAAAAGCTGGTTGAGATGGGGTTCATGCACCATCAACGCTGTGAGATTGACCGCCGGTCCGTGCGGGTGCGTCTGACGGAAAAGGGCCGCCACATCCGCGACGTCGTGTCAGAGCTATTTGCGCGCCATGCGGACGGGCTTGAGGACAAGGGCGTGCTTGGCCCTGCGGGTGTCTCAGAGATCACGGTCTCCCTCAAACGGATGGAACGGTATTGGACGGACCAGATCCGCTATATCTACTAGCGGTCAGGCAGGGGCGGCAGGTAGGACAGGATCAGACCTTCCAACTCGCGCAGCAATTTGCGTTTCATCGCGTCCGCGTAACTGTCATACCCCAGCGCCGCCTGAACAAAGGCCTCTTGGCCGAGGATCACTTCTGCACTGTAATAGGCTGACAGCTCTGATATTTCTGCCTGCCTGAGATCACCGATATTGGGCGCATCGGCGCCAATCACCAGCCCGTTGATGGTGATCCCGCTGCGCTCAATCCGGTGTTTGACATCACGGGGGCGGGGGCCGAGGTTGGATTTGCCATCGCCGGAAATATCCAACGTGCGTTTCCAGCAATCGGATTGTTGCGCCAATTGCCGCGCGCCATATGTCATCGCCACGCCAAGAGCCGTACCGGGTGTGGAATCGCGGCGGCGGGTCTGGCGCAGCGTCTCGATCGCGATATCCAGCGCGGCAGACTGATCAATCGCTGTCCAAGGCAACAAGACATGCTGATCGCCCGGACCACTCCATTCATAGACCAGCAGGCGCACTGGCGCTGAGGGCATTTCGAGGATCTTGTTGCGCACTTCTGCATCATTCAGCGCTGATGTAAGCCCGTCCAGTTGCGCGCGGTATTCCTTGGCATCCACCGATCCGGAGACATCCAACCCAAGCGCCAAAGCCTGCCGGCAGCCAGCTGTTGCACTGGTTGCCGCGAGCGCAAGTGCCAGCGCGATCAGCCCGGCGCGGATCATCCCGCCGATCCATCGGGCCGCGGCAGGGCGCCAATGGCAGGCGGGGTCAGTTCCCGCTCCAGCTTTTGCCGCATGGCGCGTTCGTAATCTTCAAAACCGTCGGCAATCACCAGAAATGCCCCCGGCCCATGCAAAACCTCGGCGCGGTAGAAGGCGATCAACCCAACCTCGCCTTCAAAATCGGCGGCATTCACCACCAGTCCGTTGACTGTCACCTCGTCAAAAGGAAACTCCCGATAGGCGGTTTGCGGCCCGAACCCTTCGTTGTTTTGCCCGTCACCGGCCATATCAAGGGTCTTGCGCAGGCATTCGGGGGCAGATTGCAACAACTTGGCACCGTGACCCAATGCATAGCCCATCGCGGTTGGAAACTCGTTGTGGCTTCGGGTGCTGTTGGCGATGATCTCGGCGGTGTTCACAAGGGTTTCGAGATCGTCGATCAGGGTCCAATCCAGCAACACTTCTTGATTGTACCGTCCCGACCATTCGTAGACAGACAGTGCAACCTTTTGATCTGCGGCGAAAAAAGCCCGCTGTACCTCGGGCGACGTGAGCGCGGCAACCAAACCGCCGCGCTGCAAACGATCCTCAACCGGATCGACAGAACTGGACACATCCAGCGCCAGCAAAAGCGCCAGACGGCAGTTCGAAGCCTCCGCCGGGGCGGCTGCGGCCAAGGCCAGCGCCGCGACAGAGGCCAGCCATTTCACCAATGGCCCGTGTTTTCCATGCTGGCCCAAGGTTCTGCGGGTTCTTGCGCATCGCCTTCTTGCAACAATTCGACCGAGATGTTGTCGGGCGAGCGGACAAAGGCCATGCGACCATCACGGGGCGGGCGGTTGATGGTGATGCCGTTTTCCTGCAGGTGCCGGCAGGTGGCATAGATATCATCCACCGTATAGGCCAAATGGCCAAAATGGCGGCTGTCGGATGGCAGTTCGTCGTCGCCATCCCAATTGTAGGTCAGCTCTACATCCGCATGGCCATCCGCCTGACCGGGAGGGCAGAGGAACACCAAGGTGAAACGCCCGCCCTCATTCTCAATGCGGCGGCGCTCAACAAGCCCGAGAAGTTCGTAAAATGCGATGGATTTATCCAGATCCTTCACGCGCACCATGGTGTGCAGGTATTTGATTGGCATGCTGTGGTCCTTTGTTGCACTGCGTTGGCGACAACCTAGCACAGCCCGCGGCGCATTCCAGCGCCTCGCGGGATTTTGAGCGTCAAGCGGCGCCCCTCAGAAGGCCGATTTGATCCCGATGCTCAGCCCGATGCGATTCACATCATAAAGGCCGATATTGCTGTCGGTTTTGGACGCACTGAGGGTCACGGAAGGGTTAAACCCGTAATAATCGATCTGGCGGAAGGTGGCGGTGACATCTGCAAAAATCTTGTGGTCCTGCCTGCCATCTGCTGCGTGGCGGGACACGTCATAATCGCGGTAGGCCGCGCCAAGGCCAAATTGTACATCCGCCCCCATGATTGGCTTGTGCAAGACATAGCCTGTGCGCAACTCGACCTCGTTATATTCGGCGTCCTTTTCGGCGGAATGCGTGGTTTCCGCGCTCAGCCCAAGATAAAGCGTATCGCCGGATTTGAGGCGCTGGGTCAGGCTGCCGCGCAGAGCGACGCTGTCGAGATCTGGTGTGGCCTGACCAAATTGCCGTTCGATATCAATGCCAAAGCGGTATCTCTGGGTGCGGCTAGGGCTAAAGCTTTGAAAGGCGGCACCGCGCAGATAACTGGCATATTGTGATCCGCCATACCACGATTGACCCAACTCGCCGTCAAAGGAAAACTCGCCCTTGCGGTCATAGTTGATGCGCCGAAAGCCGTAACCAAGCGTCGCCGTTCCAAAGGCAAAGTCCGAGCCGGATGCGTTTGGCACGGTGTTTTTGGCGCTGCCCGAGAGGGCAAAGGTGCGATAGGATAGGCCAAGTTTCACATCATGGGCGGTCACTGGAGTTTGGTGAAACCGATAGCGGGTGCGCAGGCTGCCGCCGATCTCCAGCCCGCTGAGCGCGAGGGCGCTGCCGGTCAGATTGTATTCGATGGGCTGGCCAAAAAGAATCTCGCTGATGGCGTAGTTCAGCTCGGATCGGTCTTGGGCGCTTCCGTTGTTGATGTTCGAGTTGGGGGCCAGTGTGAACGTCAGGCTAGTGTGCCAGGGATTGCGTTTCTTGACGTATTTGAAGTCTCGCTCGGCCCGTGCCCGCAGCAAATCATTGGGCGCATGTTCCGCCGCGCGGCGCAGCCAAAGCTGGGCACGGGTGCGTTTGCCGGCTGTTGACAACACCTGAGCGGTGATTAGCGCGGCTGAGTATTTTTCAGCGTCGGTTTTTGCCAGCCGCCACGCCCGTTTTGCCGCTGTGCGGGCAGGGGCGACTTGTCCCAGATCACGCAGGGCCCGCGCATGGATCAGGTGCGCGTTCAGATCATTGGCATCGCGGGTGAGCAAGGCCTCGGCATAGACCTTGGCCCGCTGCGCATCGCCTGCACGCAAGGCCAAGGTCGCCGCCTGCCGCAGGGCAGGGGCATCCAATGTGACTTGCGCAGCCGCAGGCAGGCCCGTCAGACAGGCCAAGATCCCGATGATGGCCGCGCTCCTGTAAAAGGGGCGCCGCTTTGGCATTTACTGACTTCCGCGATAGATCGTGAAACCTAGGGTTTCGCGGACACCGTCAGCGGTTGGATCTTCGCCTGATTCCAAGACAATGATGCCAACAATTTCCTCGGCATCGTCACCAGAGATGATACCGTAGTATTGGCCATTCTCATAATCGACAGCTTGGCCGCTGTTGTTGCCAAAGCGGGACGTGAGCGCGCCGGTAATCTCGCCATTGGCATCAAGCGCATTGGTCGAAACCGTGAAAACAGCCGTCGGGATCGCCGTCAGTGTGGCATCGCTTGCCGCTGCGACGCGGCCGTAGATATCGCTGGTGATGTCTTCGCCAGCGAGGTTGTAGACCTTGCGGTTGAAGACAAATCCATCCACAGCGCCTTCGTAGCGGCCGGTGGTTTCGTTAAAATCATCAAAGTCGATGGCGATCTGCACGTCGGATGTGGTGTATTCCAGCCCGCCGCGCCCGTTGTAGTCGCGCAGGCCCGCGCCTTGACCGTTGTACAGCGCCTGACCGGTGGTGGGCAGCACAACTGATCCGTTGCGTTCGTATACAAAACCGCCAAATCCGTAGCCAACGTAGGCGCCGGTGCGCACGATGGCAAATTCGGTGTTACCGCTGTTGCTCACCCCATAAATCGCCCGATGGCGGAATTGGTTGATGGAGGCGTTGGTCTGTGTGTCCGGGTACTGCTGCACCGCCTCATAGACCGCATATGGCCCAAGGCTGCTGACAGCTTCGCCGCGGACATACGGCGTATCGGAACCACCATCAAACGGCAGATTGTCGACCGTGAATGTGTCATCGGTAGAGTTGTAGGCCACGCCTTCGGCAAAGCCATTGCCGGTCTCATTCACCGCCTCTTTGCGGAAAATCGTGTTGGAGGGCTGCGGCGATGTGGTGCCGGGCGGCAGGGTGCGATCGCTGTCGATCGTGCCGCCTGTCGTTGGCTCTTCCGTCTCATCAGGTTCATCGGCATTGAAGGGGGGCGTGCCGCCACATCCAACAAGAAAGGTACAGAGCAAGAGCCCCGCTGCATTGATTTTCATGATAGCCTGCCTTCAGCTCTGTGTTTTATTTTGGCCAACAGTCTCAAACCGGGGGCGGTTTTGTCAACGCTGCTGCATCCCTCATGGTTGAATAACTTTCCAAGGGTGGTCAAAAAACAATACCGCATATGGCGGTTCCTCAGGTGGATTTGCGCAGATATAGTGATCTGCGAATCCATTCCACCCATGAGTGCCTCAAAAGGACCGCCCGTCATGCCCCTGTCCCCCGACCAACAAGCCGAGATCGACGCCCTGCGCAGCGAAAGCCAGCCTACTTTGCGGGCCACCGTGCCGGGGATGGAGGCGCATCTGTACAAGGCGCATGAGGTGCTGGATCACGGATTTATCCGGGTGATCGACTATATGGGCGATGACGCCGCGATCTGTCAGGCGGCGCGTGTCAGCTATGGCAAGGGCACCAAATCGGTGCAAAACGACGAAGGGTTGATCCGCTATCTGATGCGGCATTGGCATTCGACCCCGTTCGAGATGTGCGAGATCAAGCTGCACGTGAAACTGCCGGTGTTTGTGGCGCGGCAATGGATCCGCCACCGCACCGCCAATGTGAATGAATATTCCGCCCGTTATTCCATTCTTGACCGCGAATTTTACATCCCCGCGCCCGAGCATATCAACGCACAAAGCACGGTGAACAATCAGGGCCGGGGCGGCCTGCTTGAAGGCGAAGAAGCGGCCCGTGTGCTGGAGATGCTCAAGGCCGACAGCAGCCGTGCCTATGACCATTACCAAGAGATGATCTCGGACGAGGGTCAGGACGGTCTGGCCCGCGAATTGGCACGAATGAACCTGCCGGCAAACATCTATACACAATGGTACTGGAAGGTGGATTTGCACAATCTTTTCCACTTCTTACGCCTGCGGGCAGATGCACATGCGCAATATGAGATCCGGGTTTATGCCGATGCGATCTGCAAGGTGGTGGCCGACTGGGTGCCAGCGGCTTACGGCGCGTTTGAGGACTATCGTCTGGGCGGCGCGACACTGTCTGGCAAGGCGCTGGATTGCCTGCGCCGGATGCTCAAGGGCGAGGCGGTCACGCAGGAGAACTCCGGCATGAGCAAAGGCGAATGGCGGGAGTTTGAGGGGGTTTTGAACGCTCCTGCTTGAGCGGCTCACCGTCACCACCCACCCTGCCCGGCACCGCCGGGCAGCGCCCGACCTCCCCCAGGAGGGCGCTTTTGCACCGGATCACACGTCATGAAAGCTGTGCATTTTGCGCCGCCCCGTTGCCGCTTGGAGGGGGGAGGCGCCCTCCAGGTCGGTCGCTGCCCGGCGATGCCTGCACCATGCCCTTGACGGCAGGGTGAACCCCGCCCTACCAAATTGCATGGATCCAAAAACCGCTCTGCATGCCCGGCTTGAGGCGCTTGATGCCGAAGATGCCGCTGGCCTTGACGGACAAAAGACCGTTGAGCTGGATCAACAGGCGGTTGGCCGGCTTTCGCGGATGGATGCACTGCAAAATCAGGCGATGGCACAGGCACATGCGCGGCGGCGTGGCGCAGAACGACTGCGTATCAATGCGGCGCTGCACAGGTTGGAAGAGGGTGAATACGGCTTTTGCACCGATTGCGGCGAGGCGGTCGAGGATGCCCGCCTTGCTGCGGATCCGTCGATCCCGAAATGCCGCGATTGCATGCGCGGCGGATAACGCGCCACATTGACACCGGCGCGGCAAAAGCCAGACTGCCGCCATGTTTGACCTTGCCAATCCCCCCGCCGATTTCACTGACAATCCGTTTCCGCATTATGACCGCCTGCTCGCAGAAAGCCCGGTGCTGCCGCAGCCCGACGGCTCTGTCCTGATCTGCAAACATGGCGATTTGAACGCGATCTACCGCGACACCACCACGTATATTTCGGACAAAAAGGCGGCATTTACCCCCAAATTCGGGCTGGATACCCCATTATTCGAACATCACACCACGTCGCTGGTGTTCAACGACCCGCCTCTGCACACGCGGGTGCGGCGGATCATGACATCGGCCCTGACGCCCAAAGCCTTGGCACGGATGGAGCCGGGATTAATCGAAACGGTCGATCACTTGTTGAATGTCATGCCGCAACACGCTGACCTTATTGAAGATTTTGCGTCTACGATCCCCATTCAAATCATCGGAAATCTGCTTGATGTCCCGATGGAGGAACGCGGCCCCCTGCGGGATTGGTCCCTGTCGATCCTCGGTGCGTTGGAGCCGGTTTTGAGCCCGGAACAGCTTGAGACCGGCCATCAAGCGGTGCGCGATTTCAAAGCTTACCTCACGGATCTCATCGCCCGGCGAACGGCGATGCCGGGTGATCCGGAAACCGACGTGCTGACGCGGTTGATCAATGGGGACGACAGGGGCCAGTTGACCGAGATTGAGTTGATCCAGAATTGTATTTTTATCCTGAATGCGGGCCATGAGACCACGACAAACCTGATTGGCAATGGGCTGGCCTTGCTTAACGATCATCCAGCGCAAAAGGCGCGGCTGATTGATGATCCATCGCTGATCAACACCGCCGTGGAAGAGATGCTGCGTCTTCGGTCACCAAATCAGTTTGGCAATCGCGAGACGACCGCAGAGGTGACGATTGGCGGCATAACAATTCAACCGGGGACGAACCTGCATCTGTGCATTGGCGCGGCCAACCGCGATCCGGATGTGTTTGATAATCCGGCCGAATTTAACATAGCGCGGCAGCCAAACCGGCACCTTGCCTTTGCCGGAGGGCCACATGTATGCGTGGGGCTGACGCTGGCGCGGATGGAGGGCCGGATTGCGATCGACCGCTTTTTGCGCCGCTATCCGGATTATGCCCTAGCCTCCGGACGGGTTGGCGGCGGACGCATCAGATTTCACGGGTATCAATCGCTGCCCTGCGCAGTTTCATGAGCACGTCAAAAGCAATCGCTTGGCGCCGGAACGCGGCGCCAAATCGCCAGACAGACAGCTCAAATCTGCTGCTACAGCAGGGTTATATCGGAGGCCATTTGACGGCCGTCGCGGCCTTCGGATAGTTCGAAACTGACCTTCTGATCGTCAGCAAGGCCAGTCAGGCCAGAGCGTTCGACCGCTGAGATATGTACAAAAACGTCATTGCCGCCACCTTCTGGTGCGATAAATCCGTAACCTTTGGTGGTGTTAAACCATTTCACGGTGCCATTCGGCATAATATCCGCGCCTCCTTTAGTCTTTCATAGGCCTGCCGAAACAGGATAGGGCCTATGCCAAACCATTCCGGCGCGCCCTACAGTAGAAAGGATTGCGCAATCGGGAGAAAAATCAAGTAAATCGCGAAAAATTTTGTTCAAATTTCACATTGAGCGCCAAAAGAAGAGAGAAAATGATGCAAATTTATGGCCTGAAGAACTGCGATACATGCCGAAAGGCGATGAAGGCATTGCCCGCAGCTACACTCGTTGATGTACGTGTTGATGGCGTTCCTGATGCGGTGTTGTCTGCGGCCCATCAGAAGTTTGGTGCGGCGCTTTTGAACACGCGTTCCACCACTTGGAGAGGGCTGAGCGAGGAAGAGCGTCAAGGCGATCCGTTGACGTTGATCAAAACCCATCCGGCCCTGATGAAGCGGCCATTGATTGTTGTGGATAACGTACTTTTCCTGTCTTGGAACAAAGAGATAGAGCAGGAAGTTCAAGCATTGAGTTAGGGGGGGCGGCTGGCGCGACACAGACGCGCCAGCGTTGTCTACAACGTCAGATGCTGCGGCGCTTCAAGGCCCGGTCGAAGGACAAAGGCCCCGCGCCTTTGACGACGAGAACCAACAACAAAAGCACCCACAAGGCCCTCTGGTCCATGATGACCGCGTCTGGAAAACGGTCGAACCATGCGCCCAATACGCCACCCTGACCGTGGCCATAGATGTCGGTGAGCGATTGCACCGCGATAAAGCCGATCATTCCGAGGGCTGCAAGGCGGGTGAGCAAGCCAACGACAATCAATGCAGGCAAAATGAACTCCGCCCAGGTTCCTGCCAGCACGACCAACCGGTGGAAAAGTCCAAGTGCGTCCGTGTCATAGCCCGCCTCTTCGAGAACGCGCGGGAAGATTTGGGCGTAGGCCCCCACGGAAGGTGTCCACAGACCAGACACCCCATCTCCGATTTTGGTGAGGCCGGAGTTGAGGAAATAGACCAGCAGAACAGCTGCAAAAAGGAACCTTGCGAGGGTTGGAAGCAGCCAATTGGCCTGTTCAAGTTTGGAAAAGACTGCGTCATGCAGAGAGATAAGAGGTTTCATATCAGTTCCTTACGGGGTTTCTTTAAAGGCCTGGGATGTGAGGGCCGTTGTAAGAGCGGCGGTGAGATCAAAATCAGGCATCTGTGCTACGGTGAGGTCATGCGCCGCACCAAAAGTCTGGCCTTGGGCCAGGGCCTCCAGCCAAATTGCAGCTCCTGAGGGCAGCAACCATGGCTGTGGATCGAATTCTGGTCGGGTGATCAGGATATCCTGTGCAACAGCCTGCGGTTTGGGAGCGCCATCTTCATTATTGAACCGCCAGATGTCGTAGAGAGGCCATTCAGATCGCAATATCAGGCTGGATGGAGCAAGCTGAATTTGCATTTCCGACAACGCTTCAGGGGCCATGGTTTGCAGTCCGCTTGGGTCAAAGGCTGGGGCATCTGCGGCGTGATATGAGCGGCGTAGCGCCTGATCAAGCCGCGCAGCGTCAGCCAAGTATCCAATGTGCGCAAGGGGTGCGAAGTTCTTTACAAATACTGGAAAATCAATGCCATAGTGCATCATGAGTGGTGACTTGGGGGGGTGGTTCCGAACAAAAAGCGGCGCAAGATTGTCGAAATTCTGTGGACCAATCAGCTTGCGAACCAAAGGAAATGCCGTTGAGAGCGCCTCACAAAGCGAGGTGGTGACATTGTTGCGATAGACGTCATATCTGCGTCCGGCCGGTTGGCTTTTGCCGTCGATCAGGCCGTCTGGGACCGCCAGTGCCGGGTCCAGCAAGCCTGCGCGAAATTGTTCTGCTTTGGTCATCCTGCAAGGGCCATCGCGGCGCGTTTGGCTTCGTCCCTGAGGGTGGGCCAAGGCGGAATATCGTTGTCCCACTCCACCAAAACCGGTTTCGGTCCGGTTTGTGCAAGTGCGTAGGTCAGCAAAGACCAAACCGGATCAACTACGGGTTTGGCGTGGCTGTCAATTAACAGAGGCGCGCCAAAATCATCCTCGTCTTCGTCATGGCCGCCCACATGGATCTCGCCAACACAGTCGGTAGGATAGGCATCAATATAGGATTGCGGGCTGAGATCCAGATTTGTGGATGAAATGAAGACATTATTCACATCAAGCAAGAGACCGCAGGAGGTCTTGTGGGTAACTTCGGACAAAAAGTCTGTTTCTGAAAAGGTGGACTCGACAAAAGCCAGATAGCTGGACGGGTTTTCGAGCAGCATTTGACGGCCCAATGTGTCCTGTACCTGATTGATATGGTCGCTCACGAGGGTCAGTGTTTCTGCTGTATAGGGCAGGGGTAGCAGATCATTCATGAATTCCACGCCATGAGTGGACCAAGCAAGATGTTCAGAGAAGCTGGCGGGTTTGATGCGGTCGCACAGGCGTTTGAGCCGATTTAGATGTGCCTTATCAAGCGGTTGCTGGCCGCCGATGGACAGGCCTACGCCATGAATGGAGATCGCAAAGGTTTCTGACAAAGCTTGCAACTGGGCCAAGGGGCGTCCGCCGTCACCCATGTAGTTTTCGGCATGAACCTCAACCCATTCAACAGCGCCGGGATCATCCAGAAGCTCTTGAAAATGTTGGGGTTTGTATCCGATCCCGGCTGCATTTGGCAGCTGGTCAAATCGGGGCCGCGTGTCGAGCATGATGCGCCCTCCGGTGGAGCAAAGGTGTTCCGGGCCGCCGCAGGGGCCTGCCCGGAACAAATGTCTTATGCAGGCAGGTCGCGGTCGAGTGCTTCGAGCGAGCCTTTGCGCGCGGAACCGTCTGCCATGGCGGGCAGGTCAATGCTGTCGCATGTGCCGGCGTCGACCAAGGTCCAGGCGTTGCCCTGATAATCGGTGACGGATGTACCCGCGCATGTTGTGCCTGGACCTGCGGCACAGTCGTTTTCACCGGCCAGAGAGACACCATAGCATTTCTCTTTTGAGGCCGCCTCAGCTGTGGTGGTTTGGGCGGTCATTGCTGCGGCAACGGCGCCTGCAAGCGCGACGGATTTGAGTGTGTTGGACATGTAAAAACTTCCTTTAGTGGTCAAATCAACGGGTGATGGGATTAGTAAAGCATTCAACCTAAGCTAACACCACTCACGAGGGAGTGTGTCACGATCCTGTCAGGATTTGCCGGAAAATTCGGAGGATTTGTTGCGATTTTGGCGTTTGGCCCGTGTGAAATGTTACAGGCCCACAAAAAACGGGGCCGCGCAAACGGCCCCGTGTGAGGAATGTTACAAAGGCTTCGATCAGCGCAGATCGGGCGGCGTGGCCTCAACGCCAAGCGCCGCAGCGACATCGGCCAATGCCTGCACGGAGGTCTGTTTTTCGCCCAAACGGCGCACAGATACGGTCTTTTCCTCAACCTCACGGCCACCTACGGCAAGGATCACTGGCACCTTGCCAACCGAATGTTCACGAACCTTGTAGTTGATCTTTTCGTTGCGCATGTCGGCCTCGGCCCGCACACCGGCGGCCTTGAGAGTCTCAACAACTTCAACCACATAATCGTCGGCCTCGGATGTGATCGAGGCCACAACAACCTGACGCGGGGCCAGCCAGAAGGGCAGTTTGCCGGCGTGTTCTTCGATCAGGATACCGATAAACCGCTCAAAGCTGCCCAATGTCGCGCGGTGAAGCATCACGGGGCGATGCTTTGCGCCATCTGCACCGACATAGGTCGCGTCAAGCCGTTCGGGCAGGACAAAATCCACCTGATGGGTGCCGCATTGCCAATCACGGCCAATGGCGTCGGTCAGGACAAACTCCAGCTTTGGGCCATAAAATGCGCCTTCGGCGGGGTTCAGTTCCGGTTCGATCCCGGCGGCGCGGGTGGCTGACAAAAGCGCCTCTTCGGCTTTGTCCCAAACCTCGTCCGAGCCAGAGCGTGTCTCTGGACGGTCCGAGAATTTTACGCTGAAGTTCTCAAAGCCCAGATCTTTGTAGATATTGCTGAGGAAGGTGATGAATTCGGCGGTTTCCGCCTCAATCTGGTCCTCACGGCAGAAAATATGCCCGTCGTCCTGGGTAAAGCCGCGCACGCGCATGATGCCATGCAAAGCGCCCGATGGCTCATACCGGTTGCACGAGCCAAATTCCGCCATCCGCAGCGGCAGATCGCGATAGGATTTCAGACCTTGGTTAAAGATCTGTACGTGGCAGGGGCAGTTCATCGGTTTGAGCGCGTTGACGGCTTTTTCGCGGGCATGTTCTTCGTCCACTTCGACGATAAACATGTTTTCCTGATACTTTTCCCAGTGGCCCGAGGCTTCCCACAATTTGCGGTCTACAACCTGCGGGGTGTTGACCTCCACGTAGCCGCCCTTGCGTTGCTGGCGGCGCATGTAGTCTTGCAACTCGGTGTAGATTTGCCAGCCATTGGCGTGCCAGAACACCTGTCCGGGGGCCTCTTCCTGCATGTGGAACAGATCCATCTCGCGGCCCAACTTGCGGTGGTCGCGTTTGGCGGCTTCTTCGAGCATGTTCAGATGCGCACGCAGCTTTTCCTTGCCGGTGAAGGCCACGCCGTAGATCCGTTGCAGCATGGCGCGGTCGCTGTCGCCGCGCCAATAGGCGCCCGCGATGGACATCAGTTTGAAGGCATCGCCCGGCACTTGGCCGGTGTGTTGCAAATGCGGGCCGCGGCACAGATCCTGCCAGTCGCCATGCCAGTACATGCGCAGCGGCTCATCACCGGGGATCGCGTCGATCAGTTCAACTTTATAGGGTTCGCCATTGTCCTCGTAATGCTTGATCGCACGGGCGCGGTCCCAAACTTCGGTGCGCACGGGGTCACGCTTGTTGATGATTTCCTTCATCTTTTTCTCGATGAGGCCAAGATCTTCGGGCGTAAACGGGTCTTTGCGGTCAAAGTCGTAGTACCAGCCGTCCTTGATCACCGGGCCGATGGTCACTTTGGTGTCTGGCCAGATTTCTTGCACGGCGCGGGCCATAATATGTGCCAGATCGTGACGGACCAGTTCGTTGGCTTGGTCTTCGTCGGCCATGGTGTGGATGGCGATATTGGCATCCGCGTCAATGGGCCACGCCAGATCGTAATGCGCACCGTTCACGGTGGCGCTGATCGCCTTTTTGCCAAGGGATTTGGAGATATCGGCAGCCACTTCGCCCGCAGTGATACCTGCGTCGTAGTTGCGTGCATTGCCATCGGGAAGGGTGAGAGAGATTTGAGCCATCAGGGGCGCTCCTCGTCAGTTTGGCGCCCACGAGACGCCCGGTTGCGGGTTATGTGTGGGCGCTGTTTGGCGCGGCAGGCAGGTAAGGTCAAGTGCTGGGTTAACGCTGCGCTGGATTGCGGACAGAAAGCCACAGATGCAGCTGGACGACGGATTGCATCCCATAGGGCGAACTGGTCTAGTTGGCCATGCAAGACTGCCGCAGCGCCGGCAATTCCCAGACGGCAGAGGAGAACAAGATGATCGAAGTGGAATGGCAAAATCTCAAGGCGCAGGATCTGCGCCGTTTGGCCGATGAAAATGCGGTGGTGATCCTGCCCGTGGCCTCCATCGAACAGCATGGCCCACATTTGCCTACGATGACTGACACACGGCTCGGCCATGAAGTGGCAATTCGCGCGGCTCGCAAAGCCAGTGACACCCGTCCGGTGGTTGTCACCCCCGTGGTCTGGTCGGGGCTGTCAGAGCATCACATGCCTTTTGGCGGAACACTCACCATCAGCCATGCAACGTTTCGCGCCTTGGTTAAGGATTTGATTGTGTCGATCACCCGGCACGGATTTCGCGATATCCTGATCTCCAATTCTCACGGCGGCAATATCATTGCCATGCATCAGATTTGTGACGAACTGGCACCGGTTGTGGACGCAACACTGGTTGCCACCACCTATCCGGCAGAGGCGGCAGAAGAATTGCGCGGCATTCTTGAGGATCAGGATGGTATGCAACACGCCTGCGAGGCGGAAACCGCGATGATGATGGCGCTGGAGGGGGATCTGGTGGACAGCAGCGATCTGGCAGCATTGGCCAGCAAAGCCGTTGATGGGCCAAGCTTTCTCAGGGCGGGCAAGGCGTCCTATCGTTGGCGGCCCTTCACCCATTTGACGGGCAATGGCGTGGCTGGCAATCCGGCGCGGGCCACTGCCTATAAGGGTGAGCGGCTGATCGAAGTGAGCGCGGAAGCCCTTGCGGCGATGATCACTGATCCAGACACATGGGCGGCGCCCGAAGATCTGCGTGCCGATGGCGCTGGCGGTGTGGCATTCCGGCCCGGCACTTGAGGATGCGGGGCGTTGCCCTAGCTGGTTGAGCCTCACACGCCAGCCAGAACGGACCGCCCATGACCCATCCGACCAGCCAGCAGACCTTTGCCGCGATCACCGGGGCAGAAGGCGCCGTGCAAGACATTGATCAAGCCGAGGCCCGCAATGGGCTGCGGCATGTGATGTCTTTGTCGATGACCAAGGTTGCGGATGGGCTGATTGACCCAAAGCTGGTGTTGGCGTGGCTTCTCACGGCACTCGGGGCACCTGCGGTCTATGCCGGTGCGCTTGTCCCGATCCGGGAAGCCGGGGCGCTGTTGCCGCAAATGCCGCTGGCGGCTTGGGTGCAGGGGATGGCACGGCGCAAATGGGCCTGGGTGATTGGCAGCGCCGGGCAGGGGATCGCGGCCGGATTGATCGTGCTGGCCGCATTGTTTCTCGAAGGCGCCGCGGCGGGCATTGCCATCTGTGCGGCACTTGCCGCGCTCGCGTTGTGCCGCGCGGCCTGTTCGGTGTCCTACAAGGATATTCTGGGGAAAACTGTCGCCAAAACCCGGCGCGGGGCGGTGACCGGGCTTGCCGGATCTGTCGCCTCTGTCGCGGTGTTGGTTTTTGCGGGGCTGCTGTTGTCGGGGCTTGCGCAAAACCGCGCGGCGATCATCTTGGCCATCGCGCTGGCGGCGGGTCTTTGGCTGGCCGCGGCGCTGTTGTTTTCAAGCCTTGAAGAAGCGCCAAGCGAGGCGCCCGCTGCAAGCTCAGCCGGATTTGCAGTGTTGTGGGACAACGCCGATCTGCGCCGGTTTATTTTGGTGCGGGGGCTCTTGGTCTCGACCGCGTTGGCGCCGCCCTATTTGGTGATCCTTGCCGGACAATCACAGGGCAGCGGCCTTGGACGGCTTGGCGCATTGGTTCTGGCCTCGGCGCTGGCCTCCTTGATCAGTTCTTATGTCTGGGGCCGTTTGTCTGTCAGGTCCAGCCGCAAGGTTCTGATGCTGGCGGGCGGCACGGGCGCGGCTGCAATGTGTGCCGCCGTGGGGCTGTGGCTTGCCGGGCTGGCGACAGCATTCTGGGCGATGCCGGTTGTGCTTTTTGTGTTGATGATTGCCTATCACGGGGTGCGGCAGGGGCGCTCCACCTATTTGGTCGATCTCTCACCCGCAGATCAAAGGGCGGCCTTTGCCGCAGTGAGCAATACGGTGATCGGCGGTTTGTTGTTATTGGCCGGGGTGATCGGCGGCGGCGCGGCGATGATCGGACCACAGGCGACCTTGGTGGTTTTTGCGGCCATGGCCGTGGCTGCGGCAGCTGTGGCCAAAGGGCTGCCTGAGGTCGAATAGCCACGGTGCCTGCGTCAAATGATCCACAGGTATGGATTGACTGCGACGCATCAGGCTATATTTACGACATAGGGGCCGTGCAACGCAGCCCCGACCTTTCCTTGGGGGATGAGCAGAATGGCAAGCTATAATCGCAACTTTGACCTGACGGTCAGTGACGTTGAATTGATCGAAGAGGCGCTGCGCGCGCGGGGCCGTGAGCTGAGCAAGATGCGGCTGGCGTTGGGCAATCAGGATCCGGCGGATATAGAATCGATCCGGGTGATCGAGGCTGATCAACGCGCAGGCGAAGAACTGTTGGGCCGCATGCACGATCAAAAGGTTTTTTATCGCCCCAAGACAGCCACCTATATCGGCGGCTGAACCAATGTTCTGAGGTGGTTGCCCTCCGCCCCGGTGCGGCGCATGATGGCGCAAAACACCGGGGGCGCAGATGGGCGACACTTCTTTTTTGACCACCAGACAGGGCCGCAAATTGGCCTATCACCTGACCCAAGGGCGCGGCCCCTGTGTGGTATTTCTGGGCGGTCTCAAATCCGACATGATGGGCACCAAGGCGGTGTTTCTCGAAGAATGGGCGCAGGCACAGGGCCGCGCCTTTTTGCGGTTTGACTACTCCGGTCATGGCGAATCTTCGGGAAGTTTCACGGATGGCTGCATCGGGGATTGGGCCGAAGACACGGCAGAGGCGGTGGCCGAGTTGACCGAAGGGCCAATCTTGCCCGTCGGGTCTTCCATGGGCGGCTGGCAAGCGCTTTTGCTGGCGCGGGCGATGCCTGAACGGTTGGCAGGTTTGGTGACCATCGCCGCCGCGCCGGATTTCACCGAAGACGGCTATTGGGCCAATTTCACCGACGCGCAGAAACAACAATTGGCAGAGACCGGGCAGGTCGAACTGCCGTCCGATTATATAGAGCCTTACATCATCACGGGCCGGATGATCGAGGACGGGCGTAAGCAATTGGTGTTGCGCGATAATCTGGAACTGCCGTTTCCGGTACGGTTCCTTCAAGGTACGGCTGACACCGCTGTCAGTGTCGAAACGGCGGTGCGGCTGCTTGAACATGCCGCTGGGCCGGACATGCAGCTTAAGTTGGTGAAGGACGCCGACCACCGGTTTTCGGACGGGCCGTGCCTTGATCTTATTCTTGGTGCCATTGAAGAGGTTTTGGCGGCAAATAGTTGAAAAGGAACAAGTAAATTGGACCAACGTATTTCCCTGATCACTCTGGGCGCCAAAGACCCCACCGCATTGGCAGCGTTTTATGACGCCCTTGGATGGTCGCGTGAGGACAGCCCCGATGGGGTCATTGCCTATGATCTGATTGGTCAGACCTTGGGAATCTACCCGCTGGAAAAACTTGCCGAAGACATTGGTCTGCTGCCCGAAGAATTGGGGCGCGGCGCATCAACCTTTTCCTACAACGTGCCGAACAAGGAAGACGTCGGACCACTTTTGGCCGCGGCAGAGGCTGCGGGCGGGCGTATCTTGAAACCGGCACATGATATTTTCTGGGGTGGGCACATCGGATACTTTGCCGACCCCGAAGGCCATATCTGGGAAGTCGCGCATAACCCGTTCTCTGCGCTGGGGCCAAAGGGCGAATTTCGCTGGAACGGATACGGCTGATGCGCAAACCGGCCAGCATGTGGAGCCTTGAGACCTTTGGCCGGGTGCGCCTGTCCAAATATTTCTACATGCGGGATTTTATGTATTCGGAAATCTCGGGGTTTCACGGGGTGCCGAATGTGCCGGAAAACCCCGATCTGGTGATTGAGAATGGCAAAGCGTTTTGCAGGTCTCTCCTTGACCCGTTGGAACAGACCTTTGGCCGGGTGGCTGTGCGGTCGGGCTATCGGTCGCCGGAATTGAACCGGTACGGCAATGAAAACCGGCTGAACTGCGCCCGCAACGACAACCCGCTGGAGTGCCATATCTGGGATCGCGGTGTTGGCGATGCGGCCATTGCCGGTGCCTCAGTGGTGATCCCGTGGTTCGCGGACCGCTATGCCGAGGGGCGCGACTGGCGTGATCTGGCGTGGTGGATACATGACCATCTGCCCTATTCAGAGATGTGGTTCTTCCCCAAGCTGGCGGCGTTCAACCTTGTCTGGCGGCCCAAACCGCTGCGCACAATCTCGAGCTATATCGCGCCGCGTGGTACGCTTTTGCGGGCCGGAGAGGCGCCAAAGGTCACTTTGGCAGAGCGGCAAAAAGCCTATGCTGATTTTCCACCGTTCAAGGGCATTGCTTTGCCACTTTGACACGCGCCGCATTGCGGGACGGCCCGCGCGTGCTATAGCTAGGAAAACAGGCAGGCAGGGCAAAATGACCCAATATTCAATTGATTGCATGGTGATCTATGGTTGAACCGTTGGTTCTGCTGCCGGGAATGATGTGCGATGCGCGTTTGTTTGGCCCGCAGATCGCTGAATTGTCATCGGAAATGCCGATCATGGTCGCTCCGGTCACCCAAGGCGAACGGGTGGAGGAAATTGCCTCAAGCTTGCTTGAGATGCTCCCGCAACGGTTTGCCTTGCTGGGCAGTGACCTGGGGGCGGTTGTTGCGATGGAAATCCTGCGCCGCGCCGAAAACCGTGTCTCGCGGATTGCGCTCATGGGGGCCAATCCGCTGGCGGAAACGCCGGTGATGGCGGCCAATCGCGAGCCCGAGATCGTGAAGGCACGGTCTGGTCGCATGGCCGAAGTGATGAGCACCGCGCTGTCGCCTGATCATCTGGCTCCGGGTTCGCAGCGGATGGAAGTGATGGCATTGGTGGCGGATATGGCCGAAGTGCTGGGTGCGGATGTGTTCATTCGGCAATCGCGTGCAATGCAGCGCCGGAGGGATCAACAGGCGGTCTTGCGCAAATGCAAAGTGCCTGCGCTGGTGCTCTGCGGGGTGCATGATGCGTTGTGCCCTGTCAAACGGCACAGTTTTATGGCGGAGCTGATCCCGTCGGCCAAGCTGACGGTGTTAGAAAACTCCGGCCATTATCCGATGTTGGAACAGCCGATGGAAACCACCGCGGCGCTGCGCGAATGGATGGGGCTGCCGGTGATCCTGCGCTGAGGTGACGTTAGTCAATTAGGTTTGTGCGGGTTTCTTGAGGCAGAACCTTTACGGGGGCCGTGGGCATTCGGGTTTTGATATCAAAAAAGGGCGTGTTTCTCCAACGGCCGGTCAGCCGGGCGATCAAGCCGCGCCATAGAACGCCCCCAAACAATGCCATTTTCCCCTGATGTTGGCGGGTGCCATCGGGCTGAGGGACAAAGGCTTGCGCTTTCACCGGACCGATGGCGGTGGCGTCTGCCAAGCGCCGGATGATGAGTGCGGCCAATGGTATCTTGGGGCTGCGAAGTGTGGTGAATAGCGCCGCGTTGCAGCATGACGCCTGCCAGCGCAGGATGTTTTTGGGCCCAAAAGAAAACACCGCCAGCCGGTCTTGCCCTTGCTGAAAGCTAATTTTGTCCGGTGTTGTCTGAAACAGCGTCACGCCTTGATCGCCGGGATCAGGATCGCCTGTGTGGATCATCGCCGCCCGGCACGAGCTGCAAAAACAGCGGACGTGAGTTCCGGTGTTGGGACGGGCATCATGCAGAGTGCCTTTCACCTGACCGCATCGGCAGGAGAAAGGCAGATCGGTCAATGGATCAGGCCGCCTTGGTTTTCTTGGCGGGCTTTGCGGCTGGTTTGCCTTCGTTGGCGTCGATAAAGTTCAACACCAATGGCCGGATGTTGTTGCGCCAGCTTTTGCCTGCAAAAATGCCGTAGTGGCCCGCGCCTTCTTCGACATGGTTGGCTTTCTTGCTGTCTGGCAGGCCGGTCAACAGGTCCAGCGCGGCAACACATTGCCCGGGTGCGGAAATGTCATCCTCGGACCCTTCAACGGTTTTCACAGCGACGGTGGTGATTTTGCCAATGTCGACCTTCTTGCCTGCAACGGTGAAGTTGTTGCTGGCAATCTCGCCGGCTTTGAAGATCCGCTCAACCGTAGAAAGATAGAACTCTGCGGTCATGTCCATCACGGCGAGGTATTCGTCGTAGAACTTGTTGTGCTTGTCGTGCTCATGCGCCTCGTCGCGCATCACCCGCGAAATCTGGTTTTTGAAAGCGTCCATATGGGTCTCGCCGTTCATCGAGATGAACGAGGCCAGTTGTAGCAAGCCGGGGTAAACCATCCGGCCTACACCTTTGTATTTAAAGCCAACCCGCTGGATCATCGATTCCTCAAGTTGGCCCATCGTGACCCGGCGGCCAAAGTCGGTCACATCCGTGGCAGCGGCATTGGGGTCGATCGGCCCGCCGATCAACGTCAACGAACGCGGCTGTGCATCGGGGTCTTCTTCGGCCAGATAGGCGGTTGCTGCCAATGCCAAGGGGGCAGGCTGGCACACGGCGATCACATGGGTTTCCGGGCCCAGCTCGCGCAGGTAGTCGACCAGATACAATGTGTAATCTTCGATATCGAACTTGCCAGCGCTGACAGGAATGTCACGCGCGTTGTGCCAATCTGTAATGTAGACGTCACAATCAGGCAGCAAGCTGATCACGGTGGAGCGCAGCAAAGTGGCGTAGTGGCCAGACATCGGTGCGACCAGCAGAACGCGGCGCTTTTTGTCAGTG
>Ga0316204_10003415_pt1 | contig 31914 bp, 31 predicted proteins | sample 6monrhotite_MG_2_FD_205661 | JGI IMG/M metagenome (GOLD analysis project Ga0316204, IMG submission 205661) | Microbial mat bacterial communities from mineral coupon in-situ incubated in ocean water Damariscotta River, Maine, United States -... | ecosystem: Environmental > Aquatic > Marine >... | reverse complement strand
TTACATCGCTCTGGTCTTCCTTCTTTGGGCGGCCTGCGGCACGGGTGAAGGCGCTGTCTCCTTTCTTGCTCAGCTGTTCCTTCCACTTATAAAGCTGATTGCGACGAATGCCCAATTCCATCGCGATTTCAGATGATGGTCGGTCTGATGTTTCCATCAGACGAACTGCTTCAACTTTGAATTCCCGTGTGAATGTTTTGTATGTTCTTTGTTTGCTCATCGGATACTCCTCAGGCGATATGTTCGCCTATTTGTTGTATCCGTTAAACTGGGGGAGGCTCAGACATACAACTTGTCAAAAGCGAAGTAAACTGTGTCGAACGAATGACTGCTTCCGACCCAAAGCGGACATTCAACTTTCAATAAATAGATCAGGTCAAATAAGTTAGGCTGGAATTGAGAAAATGACTGAGAATGAAATAGAAGTCCCGAGAAAAGAGAGTATTGTAAGCATAATTACCGTTGTGTTCGGCCTCATTACTGCCTGTGCTTTTATGGTGTTTTGTTTATTCTTGCTTGTACTCATTTCTCACGATTTCCCTACAGCAAAGGATTTCATCATTGAGGGAAATCGAGTTCCTCAAGATATATATGATATCTCGATATTAGTTGTTCTTGCATCACTGGCGCTAGGAATTAAGTACGGATTTAGGCTCTGGGAAGTAATTTTCATTCGGTTTGGCTTGATACCAAGGAGTAACTGGAATTAGAGGGGAGACCTTTTCTAGACTTTTGATTTTGGCTGGAAATTGTATCAGGAACAAATCGATAAATGGAGAAGGTGAGAAGTGGAACAACGAATATTTAAAGCAGATAAGTCAGTAACCGTTTCATTGATGGTTTGTGGTTATTTAGTAGTAGCTATTGTCTTGGTTTGGGTAGCTTGTGAATGGGTAGCATTCAATCAGATGAGGGGAACACTCCTAGTCTTAATGCCTATGCTAACATTTGGTTTTGGGTTCTATCTTATTGCGCTGGGCAGACACTCCACAGTGATTGTGACCGTAAATGATAAAGGAATGATTTTTCACGAGGACGATAAGAAAGCAGAACACTGGAAGGTTTCTTGGGAAAAATGCCACTCAATGAAATACAACCCTGTTTCATTTTGGCGCACTATTCATGACAAAGATGGAGAAGAAGTTTTTAAGTACCCTGCCATGTATGCTGACAAAGATGTTCTGCTATCAATAATTGAAGATAAGATAAAAGAGAATATTAATTAGTTTAATATCCTGCCCCTCTTTCTGAATTCCAAATGAAATAACAACATAACAAATAGCAAATAAACATTTGAGGCACCTATTAACACCAGCATTATTAATGGCCAAAGATTAGAACTTGAAGTGAGTACTAGGAGTAAAAAAGCTGAAAGGCCGAAAACAGGAGCCCATACTAAATATCGCCAGAATTTTACGGTCTTATAAATTGAATAGAATTGAAGGAATGGATAAATCCATAAGCTGATTTTTAACATATCTAAATCAAACAAACCCATTGCCCCCCTACATTCAAAAGGAGTATAGACTAAAAGCTGAATGTCCGCTTTTGGCCGTAGCAGTCATTGATTCAAAAAAGTTAGGGCACTGGGCTATACGATGTGGGGGCCTGGCGCTCTTTTTCTATCTGACTTATACCTTGGGTGGGAAACCTGTCTAAAAGTCCGCTAGTGGCCAAAATCGGATGTTCAGCAAGTTGTTATTTTGTATCCCTCTGCTATTAATAAGAGCGGCCAGCAAGACGCTCAATTATGGCCTTGAAGGTTTTCAAATTGCCAGACATTCACCCATTAGCATTATTACTCCTGACGTTTCTGATCCTGATAACAGGCTTTACGATTAGATCCTTCATCCTCTATCGAAAAGAAGAAAATAAATTTGATGACAATCATTTCGGGCAATATCCACCTGAGTAGAGAATCAAGTTATGTCCCCCATTTGGGGGACATACAATCGAACAAAATCAAAATAGGTTGTGCAATTGAGCAACTAAAGAGGTGAGAGCTATGAACCAAATCAAATCGATCGTTGTTGTAGGGCTACTTAGCTTGTTTGCATTTGCTTCTTCATGTGCGGCCAGTTCTTCTCCTCCTATGTTGGAACAAACAAGTAATGGATTTAATCATAAAGCAGTTTGCTCCAATCATAACTATGGAAGTATGGAATACAGAAGCTGTCGATCTAATGCCAAAAAGTATTTTGAACAAATGTGCAACAGTTTCTCAAAACGGAAAGGTTCGAGCGATAATCTCAAACAAATGTATTGTTATTCAGCTAGACATTTCAACCCTCTGCAGTAGAAATTGAATGCCTTCTTTCGACGAAGCAGTCATTCAATGTGCGTACCATAATAATGAGAAAATTATTTACACCTCGCCTACTTTGGAGACAAGAAACTGATTTCAGTACGCAAAAAAGGTAGTTAACCTGCCGGGACAATTTTTCCTTTTTTGATACTGAACACATCCAGCTGTTTCTGACCTACACCTGAGTCATCAAAGCGAACATGGCCGGTCAGGGCAGGAAAACCTTCAGAGCTGCGCAACTCCCGGGCAATCTCGTTTCTGGACAGGCCAAGACGGCTGGTCATCACTGTTGCGATACGCATCGTATCATAGGCAAGGGCCATCAACTCAGATGTTTTACTATCTCCCCATACTTCACGATGTTTGAAACGGAACTGGCGATAAGCCGGATTATCCTGATCGGTTTGAGAGCCTGATGAACTGCTGGAAGCTGCAAAGCGTGCCCTGGAGAGATAACGGCCTCTGTCATCAAGCAGATGACCATCCTGCCAGCGGCTCGTACCATACAACGGCACATCCCTGATCCCGGCATAAGCAAGCTGACCTGCCAGCATGGCAACCTGACGCCCGTCCATGGCCAGATACAGGCCATCGAAATTAACCGGCATACGAACTTCCATTGTCATTTCAGGCAGCAGCACAGCCAGCTCTTCATCCAGCCTCATCAACAGCTCTTCATCATCCGTGTCATAACGCAATTGCCTTAGCTGCGAGCGATGATCCATCACTCTGCTGTCCAGATTCAGACTCTGCACCACTTCGCCGCCGAGTGCTGTGAAAGAGGAGGCAAACATTTCAGCCTCGGTCTGATCACCATTCGCAGAACTGATCACAGCCATGCGCGCGGCACCTTGCTGCCATGCATGATTGGCCATGACATAGACCTGTGCCAGCGGTGAGAGGGTATGAATAAACAGGGATGAAGAGTTCGCGGCGAGATCAGTACGTCCGGTAAGACTGATCACCGGCAGACCTGAACGCAGATAAGGTACCAATGCCTGCGTATTCTCCGCCAACAAAGGACCGATGATCATATTTACCGATTCACCGGCCAAACGTTTGTATGCAGCAATAGTCGTATTATTATCAGAGGCGGTATCTTCAACGCGCAGGGTAATATATTCATCAAACTCAAGGCCTGCCAGTGCAATGCGAATACCGCGCAGAGCTTCTTCTCCATAGCGGGCATAACGACCCGTTAGCGGTAGCAACACGCCTATCGTTGCTGCCTTGATTTCACCGGAAGCCCAGGCTTGTAACTGCTTCACATTACGATGTGATGGCTGAGAGAGAGCTAACAGCTCGGCAATTCTGACTACGGCCCGGGTATCGCCGGTCATCAGTCGGGAACGGCCGCTATGCAGATCAAACGCTGGCATCAGTTCACGTGATAATGTGCCATCAAGATGCAGTTGTTCTACAGTTTCAATGGATGCGCGGCGCGCGGCCATGCGCAGCCAGGTGTCGCGCCCGCCAAGATCCACAGTCGCTGCAGCCAGAAACCAGCGTACAGCCTCTCGTTCTTCTGCTTGCGGGGAAATCGCAGGGCCAAGGTCAAAGATATCATCAGCCAGTTCCCGGGTTAGTCGATCATGCAGCAGTGCCTGACGCATTTTTTCCAGCGCACGACCCGGCTCATCCTGACTCACCCACCACTTGGCCAGCCAGAAATGCGCATAGGGAACCAGGGCATGTTTTGGATGCGCCTCAATCACAGCGTTCGTGACCTCGGATGCCCCCGAACTCTGTTTTTCCAGCAACAGCTGAGCTTTACGGAACAACGCTTCATCCCGGATCAATGGTTCGCCCGTTTCAATCAGATGATCCAGTCCGGTCAGAATCTGGTTCAGATCTCCACCTTCTCGCGCTCGCTGCATAAGCAGCTGAATCTCAACAGCACTTTTCGGCGCGTCCTGCATATGCTTCAGGCCGGGGCGTGCTTTCATCGCGCCGGGATCAGTCATCGTTGACTGTTTAGGCTGACAAGCACTGAGCAGAAGCAGCGAAAACGCTCCGATCAAAGCATAAGAGATGGATTTAGAAACGATGGCTGCCATTGCAGCCGAAGGGTTAGGGCGATAACGTGTCCGGAACATGGATACGCAGCCTAAACATCAAACCTCATCCGGCCAACTTTTCATAGTGGCCACACCGATCGGAAATCTGGCTGATATGACCTATCGTGCCGTGGAAACACTGAAACAGGCCGATCTCATTGCCGCTGAAGATACGCGCAACAGCCGCAAGCTGCTGCAGCATTATGGCATCACAACACCAATGATCACCGTGCATGAGCATAATGAACAAGCTATGGTGGACAAGCTGCTACAGCGCCTGAATAACGGTGAAAACATCGCCCTTATTTCCGATGCAGGTACGCCGTTGATCTCTGATCCCGGTTATCGATTGGTGTCAGGGTTACGACGGAAACATGCTCGCATCACGCCTGTACCCGGTGCCAGCAGCATTTTAACGGCACTCTGTGCGGCAGGACTGCCGACCGATCATTTCCGCTATGCAGGCTTTCTCGCACGCAGTGGTAAAACGCGCACGCAGGCACTGAACCGCCTGATCAATTCGGACGAAACATCGATCATACTGGAATCACCAAGAAGACTTCTGGCAACACTGCGCGAATTGCAGATGCTCGATAGTAAAAGGGAGATCGTGGTTGCCCGTGAGCTAACCAAACTGCATGAAGAGTTTATTTCAGGCAGCGTGGATGAAGTGACTGCCCACTTTGAAGAACATGACCCGCGCGGTGAAATCGTAGTGCTGCTGTCACCTGCCAGTGAAGAGGATATTGAGCTTTCAGACCAGCAGGTCATCGAACTGCTGAACACCCAGGCTATGCAGGCCCTGCCCCCTTCAGCCAGAGCCAAGGCCGTAGCAAAAACCCTGGGCCTGCCGAAAGCCAGGGTCTACGCGCTGATCAGTAACGGATAACGCCCGATGAGCACTGCACAGGGACGAGATGGCGAGAATCGTGCAGCGCATTACCTGGAACGAAAGGGATTCACGATCCTGGGACGTAATATTCGGCTTGGCCGCGGTGAACTCGATATTGTAGCCTGCAACAAGGAGCTGCTGCTCTTTGTCGAAGTCAAAGCACATAAAACGCGGGAGGCCAGTCTGTTGGCTATGCATGAGGACAAATGTGAAAGACTCATCTCAGCTGCCCAATCATGGCGGGCCTGCCACCCACAATACGCAGATATACAATGCCGCTTTGATTTAATCATCGTCACCCCTAGAATCGGCTTGACCAGCTGGGCACCGCCCCGCATCGAACATATGAGGGATATCATTCACTAATGAATAGTCACCTGATCCGCCAGGCCATGTTAGATGGCATCGAACTTCGCCAGCAATGCAGCGAAACATTGAGCGAGCCACTGCTACAAGCAGCCTCTGCCATCGTCTCATGCCTGCAAGGCGGAGGTAAAATACTTGCATGTGGTAATGGTGGTTCAGCTGCCGATGCCCAGCATTTTGCAGCAGAGCTTGTTAACCGTTTTGAAATTAACAGGCGTGGACTGGCCGCTGTTGCCCTTACCCACGATGCCTCGGTGATTACCAGCATCGCTAACGACTTCTCATTTGACCAGATTTTCTCTCGTCAGGTAGAAGCCCTGGGCAGGCCCGGTGATCTGCTACTGGCCATTTCTACCAGCGGTGCCTCACCCAATGTGATCAAGGCCGTGGATCAAGCCGGTGAAGTAGGCATGGCAACTATTGCTCTGACCGGAAAAAATGGTGGAGAACTCGGACGTAATAGCAATATCACCGTACATCTGAATATCGACCACCCTTCAACCCCGCGCATTCAGGAAATGCATATCACCTGCCTGCATATTTTATGTACACTGGTGGATGATGATATGTTTGGAGATGACTCATGACGATTAAACCACTTTCGTTCACCAAGATTAAAACCGTGCCTCTGTCCAAACGCAGAGTAGATAGTGACAGCAAAGATTTTGCCGCACCGTATAAAGCTGGCACCGGCTTTGAAAGTTTCCTTTGCAGCCTGCCAAATCTCGGCTGCGCCGGTGATCTGTTCCATCTGCGCGATGCCATAGTCTCCGCCCACAGGCGCGGACAGCAGGTCATTCTCGCCTGTGGCGGCCACGTATTTGATTCAGGCCTCTCTCCGCTGATCTGTCGCCTGATCGAGCAGAAAGTCATTACCGGCATCGCACTAACCGGTGCCGCACTGGAACAGGATATAGAAATTGCCATGCTCGGTCAGACAGTCTCTGCCAATGAGCGCGCTCTGAGTGATGGCACACACTGCATCACTGAAGAAACAGGCTGCCTGATCAATGATGCAATCAATTACGGTGTCAGTGAAAACTGGGGCATCGGTCAAAGCGTGGGTAAGCGGTTATTGGAATCGGATCTGGAGCACCTCGACCACTCTGTCATTGCAACAGCCATACGTTATGGCATTCCTGTATCGGTGCATCCGGCTATCGGTGCAGATGCATTCGGCATGCACCCGGCCGCACATGGTGAATCGATCGGTGCCTCAGGCTTCAGGGATTTTCGCCTGCTTGCAGGTATGATGGCAGAGGCCAGCAATGGTGTCGTCATCAATGTCGCCTCAAGCGTTGTCATGCCACGGGTATTACTGCAAGCCGTAGATGCTGCCCGCAATCTGGGAAAAAATATTGAAGGCATTACCTCTGCAGTGATTGACCCTGCCGCCAGCAGCAGTGCCATTACCGATGTTGTAACCCGTCTGTCTCACCCGAATGGCAAGGGCTACTGGCTGTCCGGCCCTGATGAAATTCTTGTACCGCTGCTGTTCGCTGCTGTTCTTGAAGCACTGGGTGATGAAGTTGTTTAAACCGTATAACAGGAGATTCTCCATGTTCTCATGGCGTTTGATTGCACTGGTCTCAATTCCATTACTACTTTCGGGCTGTTTCTCTGCCATTGTCGGCGGAGGTGCTGCCATCACTTCAGGTGTTCACGATCAACGTTCCATCGGCACCCAGATTGATGATGTGTCACTGACCACGAAGATTGATGCACGCCTGATTTCAGAGCGGGACATGCCATCGCGTTGGGTAAGTGTGCAGGTAATCCAGGGCAAGGTCATACTGACCGGTCACCTGCCAAGCGAGCGACATATTCAACGCGCCTTGTTCATCACCAAGAGCATCAGCGGTGTTCGTTCTGTACATTCTGAGCTGATCGTCGGCAAACCAAGGATCGGTACCCTCATGAGCGATTCCTGGGTGACTACTCAGGTGAAATCACGACTCTGGAAGGATGATCAGGTTTCAGGCTTCAGCATCAAGGTGGAGACGGTGAATGGCAAGGTCTACCTGCAGGGTATTGTGAACACATCTATGCAACGCCAGCGCACCAAAGATCTGACCCGTGGTGTCAAAGGTGTGACCGCCATTGTTGATCTGATGCAAGTCGCCGGCAAGTGAGCTACAGACAGGCCTGGGAGCTAGCCAGACAACAGGTTGAAACTTGGAAAAATCAGGGCAAAACAGTTGTTTTCACCAACGGCTGTTTCGACCTGCTGCACCCCGGCCATATTGATTATCTGCACAAAGCACGAGGTTTGGGTGATGTACTTATCGTTGGCCTGAATGATGATGCTTCCATCTCCCGCCTGAAAGGGCCGACTCGCCCTATCAACCCGCTTGCTGATCGTGAGATCATGCTGGCCGCTCTCAAGTCCGTTGATCTTGTGGTTCCATTTGCTGAAGACACACCGCTGAAACTGATCTCCACCCTGTTGCCTGACCTGCTGATCAAGGGTGGTGATTATGAGCCCGATGATATCGTCGGTGCCAAAGAGGTACGTGCCAATGGCGGCCACGTGAGCGTAATAACCTTTGTCGATGGTCATTCAAGCAGCTCATTAATCAAACGCATCCAGGACATCGGTTAAATCCGCTAATGTCACGTGCATTAAAGATCGTCGCCGATGCCCACATCTGGGGCGTAGAGTCTGCCTTTCCCAAGCTTTCCGGTTTTGATGTTGATCTGAATATTCTGGAAAGCAGGGATATCACTCGGAATGCGTTGATGCATGCCGATATTCTGCTTACCCGTTCATCAACCAAAGCAAATGCCGCTCTATTGCAGGATACAGCCGTGCGTTTTGCTGCAACGGCCACAGTGGGTGATGATCATTACGACAAGCCGTGGCTGGAAAGTAATCATATCAGATGGGCAAGTGCAGCCGGTTCATCCACAGGTTCTGTGATTGAGTACATGGTTACGCTATTGCTCGAACTTCACGCAAAGGGAGTGATCTCTATTCCGGATGCTCGCATCGGTATTATCGGTGTTGGCCGCATCGGCAAAGAGATGCAGCGTATATGTACAACTCTGGGTATGCAGGTGATGCTCAATGATCCGCCCAGAGCCCGGAATGAAGGCGGAGAAGGCTTCTGCTCTCTGGATGAAATACTTGAGCAGGCCGATCTGATCACACTGCATACGCCTCTGATCCGTGAGGGAGAGGAGTGCACCAAACAGCTGCTGGGTGAGAATACACTGAACCGGTTTAAAGGGTGCGGTATCATCAATGCAGCGCGTGGAGGCTGTATTGACAACAGTGCCCTGCTTACATGGCTGGATACCGATGCTTCCAGATTCGCAGCCCTGGACTGTTGGGAAGATGAGCCATCCCCCTCCCGCCCACTTATCGCTCATGCCCAAATGGCTATCGCCACCCCCCACATTGCAGGCCATTCACTCGATGGAAAGGCTGCCAACACACAGTACATCTATAACGCACTGTGTGAGTACCTGAACATCGCCCCGGTATGGCATACGACTGAACATCTTCCCCCACCGGCAATCCCCTATACTTTGACAACAGAGGGTGATATCTGGCAAAAACTCCACACTGCAAGCCGCTACCTCTATCCACTGGAGATAGACAGTGTGTCGATGAAATCGTGGTCGAATTTGAGCAATAGCGAGCTACCAGACGCTTTTACCTTATACAGGCGTCATTACCCTGTGCGACGCGCCTGGCAACAACTACCGATTCACATGCCTGATATCGACACACGCACTTTGCAACTGGCACAAGCAATCGGCATGAAACTTGTATAGGCTCAACTCATGATTATGTCTACAGATAACCTTGTATGGATGGATCTTGAAATGACCGGACTTGATCCGGACGTTGAGTCCATTATTGAAATCGCCACCATCGTCACCGATGGCAAGCTGAATATTATCGCTGAAGGCCCCAGCCTCGTGATACATCAAGCTGATGATATCCTTGGCCGCATGGATGAGTGGAACACCAAACACCATGGTGAATCAGGTCTGGTCGACAAGGTTCGTGCATCCAAACTGACTATGGCTGATGCCGAGAAGCAGACACTGGATTTTATCAAACAGCATGTGGCTGAAGGGACTTCTCCGTTATGTGGTAACTCTATCCATCAGGATCGCCGCTTCCTTGTCCGTGAAATGCCAACGCTGGAAGCCTATGTGCACTACCGCAATATCGATGTAAGCACGATCAAGGAACTGGGTCGTCGCTGGTATCCAAAGCTGAAAGCACCGATCAAAAGACCTGAACATCAGGCACTATCGGATGTGCGCGAGTCGATCAAAGAACTGATCTATTATCGTAGAAACCTGTTCAAATAAGAAAATGCTGGCTCTTTCAGGGCCGAGCAGATCTTTCATTACTGTGTGACTAATCACATCAGTAAGCAAAGTCCGGTTACAGCATCCCTCTTCTGACTACATCAAGAGAGGTTCTTATCATGTCATTTCGCCCGTCCTATCTATTAGTAATATGCCTGTCGCTACTCGGCACATCCTATACGGCCAGTGCCACAACGCTGGATGAGGCCAGTCAGGCCATTGCAGAAGCTGAAGCTCTGCGTGCCGCTGAATTTTCTCCCGGCCATTTCAACAGCGCCAAAAAGTCTCTGCAACAGGCCAGGACGCTACTCAGAAAAGGTGGAAACAACCCCAAGGTTCGGGCCTTGCTGGATGAATCTGCCGACCGGGCATCTCAGGCATCCCATGCTTCGCAAGCATTCAGTCAGAACTTTTCCAAACTGGTTGAATCCCGCGATCGCCTGAAACTTGCCGGAGATGAATATACGCGTGATGATCTTGGAGAACGTTCGGAAAAAGAGTTCTCCAGAGTTGTAGAAGCTGCAGAAGATGGCAACATGAAGAAAGCCAAACGGGAAGCCAGTCATGCCCGCGACACGCTCAATGCCGCACAGATCGTTGCAGCACGCGAACAGTTTTCCCGTCCTGTCGCAAAAGCGGTTGCCAATGCCCGCAACAACAAAGCCCGTGATTACTCACCTAAAGCACTGAAAGAAGCCATCACCATGCAGAAGAAGGTTCAGTCATTGATTAAATACGATCCAAATGCACAGGCACAGGCCTACGCACTTTCGCAACAGGGGCAAAAATCTGCAGCACATGCCAAAGCGATTGCAGATCAAGGCATCAAGCTCAGAAAGAAACCGCATCTGGTCGAAGTGTGGGTAGATGCAAGCAATGCTCGTATGGAAATACTCGCTACAGCACTGGGTATACAGCTCGATAGTAGCCTATCCTCTGAAATGCAGCTCAGCCTGTTAAAACAGGCGATTAAGGACATGCAGGGTGAATATCAGGCTCAGCTGGCAGATGCTAACAAACAGTCGCGTGATCTGACTAAGAAGCTGGCGAAATATGAAGGTGATATGGCCAGTATGGAAGGTGAACTGGCAGCGATGGCGGAGATTCGCCTCAAACTGCAGCTCAAACGTGAAGCCGAAGCCAAGATCAAACGTCTGACCAAATTGTTCGACCCCAAAGATGTTGAGGTCCTGCTTACCCCGGATGCCGATGTCATCTTCCGCATGAAAACGCTGAACTTCCTCAGTGGCAGTGCCGTAATTCCACCTCAGGCATATGCTCTGCTCGATAATGCTATCAAATCGATTGATATCTTCCCAACTCGTAGCGTTCGTATCGAAGGACATACCGATTTCATGGGCACCAACGAGTACAATCAGGATCTTTCAGAGCGTCGTGCCAATGCTGTGAAAGGGTATCTGAACCAGAACATGCCTGAATATACCAACCAGTTGGATGCCGTCGGCCATGGTGAAGAGAAACCGATTGCCAATAATGAAACATCCGAGGGTCGCACCAAGAACCGTCGTATCGATATCATTCTGGTTGCACCACGCACGGCTGCAGAGGCTGCTGCACAGCCTGAAATTGGATCCAACTAGAACTAGTCCAATTTATCGCCTATAATAAGATACAGTCCAGTGACTGAAGGAGTGCGTTATGTTTCTCAAAAATACAGGTAATGGCGATCTGGCACACGTCCTTGAAATGAGCGAACTCATGGATCCCAACTCATCAACCGTGACAGTACACTACCACGCAGGTGAAGAGGCCGGTGACCCTCTCAGTGCAGACAAAGCGGACATGGTTTTCCCATCAGGTGAAGCCCTGCCGAAATGTTGGCTTGACCCCCACTACAGGGTCAGCTTCTAAATACGCTCGTTTATTAACGAGCAGAGGCCGGGTTGATCACCCGGCCTCTTTTTTTGTCCGTTCAAACCCAATCAAACTTCATTTTCACCGCTGGCATACGTCATACAACTAAATCAGTATATTTTCTACTGATAATTTATCCACTTCCCCTCTAAGAAAGTTATTACCATTACATTTTAATACCACTGTTCAATACTATCGATAAATACCCTTGTAATGGTTAATCCCTGATATTGATTTAAAGAACCACCGTGATATCGCTGGGTATTTAGCAGCCATACCCCAGTACACATTTCGGATAATTCGAACGATCCAGACTTTAGTTGCCAACATTTTATAATCAAAATCAGTAAACAAGAGTGTTTTTCTGGCCTGCCTTGCAAGCCTCTTCTCAGCATATACGACATCATTCTCTAGCCAAGTAGCTAAGATCATTGCATCTGCTATAGCTAGATTTAGTCCTTGCCCCCCCACTGGAGACTGTACATGCGCAGCATCTCCTATCACCCAGACCCTATTTTTTCTTGGGGTAGCAACTCTTTTCAATGACACCTTAAATTTCCTTTCATAGCTGAACTTGGCTTTGGGATATTTTTCCCTTAATCGATCACCAACATTTGGTCCATTGAGTATCCCTTGAACCACCCCTAGCTCAGGGTTTGACAGAAATAGGCCAACACCATTTGAACCTAAAAACAACTGTGCTTGAACTCCCTGAACCCAATCATCTATTTTAATTTCTGAAACTGACCATTCCTCAGGGTATGTTCGCCCTTTAAACTCAAACTCACATATTTCTCGAACAGTACTATGCGCGCCATCTGCACCAACAACCCATTTGAATTTGGACCTATCTATATTTCCATCAGGCAATTTTATTTTAACATCTGCAAATAACGTATTTGCATTACATATGTCCTCGATTTCACTTCCATATTCGACATAAATTCCATTTTTATTTAATTCTTTTTCAATTATTATTTCGAGTTTTTGTTGGGGGTAAAGATAGGCAGGAGGGTCGTTAGAAACTAATGGAATACGTAAATCAGAAATCAGGTTATTGTCTTCATAGAAAATAAACCTACCCATTGGAGTCATTGCTTGTGTGATATCCTCAGGTATACCTAGTTCTACAAGAGCCTTAATAGTCCCAAGTGAAACACCAGTTGCTTTACTGATTCCACCTCTTTCATTTCTCCTGTCGATTATTCTCACAGTCATTCCCGTTTTTACCAACGACAATGCGCATACCATTCCACTCGGGCCAGCCCCAACTATTAAGACATTCTGGTCTTCATCCATATCTTCACTCTCACAATATTGGGACATTTCTATATCTAGTTTAGTCCCCAGATATACATTGATAATTGGCTATCTCTAAAATCATATTTTAGCGAGAAATAGTCATTCGTGATGAGAAGAGTAGTTTAATGAGAAATAGTTGTATGTCCCCCAAACAGGGGACAAGAGGTCCGGACAATCAGACTTATTATTAGCTGTAGTAGCTCTTATACCAGCTTACAAAGCGATTTAGACCCTCTTCTATAGAAGTGGTTGGTTGGAAGCCGAAATCGCGCTTGATAGCTGTCAGGTCGGCATGGGTGGACTGCACATCACCGGGCTGCATCGGATACATCTCTTTGACCGCTTCCACACCCAGAGCTTTCTCAAGCGTTTCAACAAAGTGACCCAGACGTTCCGGTTGATCATTACCAATATTATAGATGCGGTACGGCGGTTTTCCGGCTTCAGCTTTTGCCGGGCCATCAAGCACCTTGAGTACACCATCTACAATATCATCGATATAGGTGAAATCGCGCTGCATATCGCCGTGGTTAAAGATTTTGATGGTTTCACCTTTAAGGATTGCTTTGGTAAAACCGAAATAAGCCATGTCCGGTCGGCCCCACGGGCCATACACGGTGAAGAAGCGCAGGCCTGTACAGGGAATACCGAAGAGATGGGCGTAGGAGTGCGCCATCAGTTCATTGGCTTTTTTACTGGCTGCATAGAGTGAAATCGGATGATCAACAGTATCGGATTCACTGTAGGGTAGTTTTTTATTGGAACCATAAACAGAGCTGGAAGAGGCAAATACCAGATGCTCGACTTTCACAGCACGACAGCCCTCAAGAATATTCACGAAACCGGTGAGATTACTATCAGCATAAGCATGCGGGTTTTCCAGCGAATAGCGGACACCGGCCTGTGCTGCCAGATGAATGACTCGTGACGGCCTGAAATCAGCAAACAGTTTTTCAATCGCAGCACGATCGGAAACGTCGATTTTCAGGAAAGTGAAACCGTCCAGTTTTTCCAGTCGCTTGAGACGGGCCTGTTTGAGGCTCACCTCATAATAATCATTGAGATTATCAATACCAATCACTTCCACACCGCGCGCCAACAGTTGCTGGCAGACATGCATACCGATGAATCCAGCGGCTCCTGTGACCAGTATCGGTCCACTCATCAGTTTAACCCTTTTTCCATGTTGTACCGGCGGCTGTATCTTCTAGCACGATACCCTGCCCTGCCAGTTCATCACGAATAGCATCGGCACGCGCGAAATCACGTGCTTTTTTCGCTTCAATACGCTCAGCAATCAAGGCTTCAATAGCCTCTGCATCGGCATCCCCACCCTGAAACCAGGCTTCTGCCGGTTGCTGCAGTACAGCCAGCATATCGGCCATAGCATGGAATTGGGCAGCCAACGTCGTGATATCATCGCCACTATCAATGCCCTTGTTGATAGCCCGGCTGCATTCAAACATTTCAGCCACTGCTTCAGGCGTATTGAAATCGTCATTCATGGAAGAAATGAATTTTTCAGGTAACTCGCCGGAAACAGCTGCCAAGTCCGACAATCGTTTCTTTGTCTCATACAAGCGATCCAGACCGGTCTTGGCGACATCCAATGCCTGATCGGAAAAATCCAGTGGCGAGCGGTAATGTGTACCGAGCATAAACATACGCAGCACTTCCGGATCAAATCGTTCCAGCACTTCTCGAATCGTAAAGAAGTTACCCAAAGACTTGGACATCTTCTCTGCATTGATATTCACAAAGCCATTATGCAACCAGTAACGGGCAAAACCGCCACCATTTGCAGCCTGTGCCTGTGCAATCTCATTTTCATGGTGTGGGAACTTCAAATCCATACCGCCACCATGAATATCAAAGGTATCACCCAGATGAGAACAGCTCATCGCTGAACATTCAATATGCCAGCCAGGACGCCCGACACCCCAGGGAGAATCCCAACCCGGCTCATCGGCCTTGGCCATTTTCCATAGTACAAAATCAAGCGGATCACGCTTTGTCTGATCCACATCTACACGAGAACCCGACTCAAGCTCATCAATGTTTTTACCGGAGAGCTGACCATAAGTCTCAAATTCACGCACGGCATACAGCACATCACCGGATTCGGAAACATAGGCATGGTCCTTCTCAACCAATGCCTGAATCATGGAAATCATCTCATCCATGTGTGCTGTGGCGCGGGGCTCATGCTCAGGCCTCAGGCAACCCAGTGCATCCGCATCCTGATGAAAAGCGTCTATCATCTCATTGGTAAGGGTATCGATTGCAATACCGCGCTCATTGGCGCGCTTGATAATCTTGTCATCCACATCGGTGAAATTGCGGACATAGTTTACATCGTAACCGGACTGTTTAAACCAGCGGTTGATGATATCAAACACCACCATCACACGGGCATGACCAACGTGGCAGTAGTCATAGACGGTCACGCCACAAACATAGATACCGACCTTGCCGGGCTGCATAGGTTCAAACAGCTCTTTTTTCCGTGTTAGTGTGTTATAAACAAACAAGCTCATGTCTCTGTCTGCCCTTGCTCACATGCCAGAATGGCTGCTTCGATGCGCGCTACAATGGCATCACTGCCAAGGAATGCCACGACCTCGGACATTTCAGGCCCGTGCATGGTGCCACTAAGTGCAATACGCAGCGGCATAAACAGCGCTTTGCCTTTACAGCCGCTCTTCTCTTTCACAACTGTCGTCCAAAGCTTCCAGTCAGCCGCATCAAGTTCAGACCAGGCATCCAGCGCATGCTGATAGAACGCTGCTCCTGCTTTCTGTAACACAGGCAGTGCTTCTGCTTCCAAAGGCGCATGGATATTAAGTAACCTCTGAAACAGCACGGCATCTTCAACGCGCTCCAGATTCTTTTCGATCAGGCTAACAAAACCTGCTAATCGCTCATCTCCGACATCATCAGGTACAAATGGGCGAATCATGGGAATAAGGGTTTCACTATCCAGATCATGTAATAAGCGACTGTGCCAGCGCCACATTTCATCATCCGACCAGCGTACTGAACTGGTAGAGATATGTTCTGCATCAAGATGTTCGGCAAGTCCTAAAGCAGTATGGGCCTCTTCCGGCATATTCGGATGCCCCAGTCGTCCCATGGCCTGAATCAGCGCATCAGGTAACAGGCCTGAATCACGCAATTCAAGTACACTGTGGCTACCGCTACGCTTGGATAGCTTTGCGCCATCCTGACCCAGCAACAGACCATGATGCAGATACATCGGTGCCTGATAACCCAGCTGCTGTAATAACCAGACCTGATAGGCTGAGTTGGTCAAATGATCATCACCACGCAGTGTGTGCGTGATCCCGTCCATAGCATCATCCACGGCATTAGGCATAAGAAAGGTAAAACTACCATCAGAACGGACAACCACAGGATCATCCAGATCACGCCTGGCAAAGGTAACATGACCATGTACCAGATCAGGAACTGTTACTTCACCAGCATCAGCATGAATAGCCAGACGCCAGACAAAGGGTTCCTGTTCAGCCCGAGTGGCTGCTTCATCATGACGGAGTTCACGACAACGACCAACATATCTGGGAGGAAGACCACGAGAAGTCGCCAATTTACGATCAAGGCTCAGCTGCGTTTCAGAGCAGAAGCAGCGGTAAGCATCGCCCTTCTCTGCCAACTTGTTCAGAGCCTCGCCATGTTTGGCTGCATGCTCGGATTGAAACAGTACATCACCATCCCAATCCAGACCCAACCAGCCAAGGTCAGCTTTGATAGCTTCAATATATGCTGCTTCAGAGCGATCCTGATCAGTATCTTCAAAACGCAGCAGAAAACGGCCACCATTTTTTCTGGCATAGAGCCAGTTCAGCAATGCTGTACGAACATTACCAAGGTGCATCAGGCCGGTAGGAGATGGTGCAAATCTTGTTACAACCTGGCTCATCTTATTCACCCCTTTCTTTACCACCTGACTGTTCCGGCATAATCACCATCACCTCATCAGGATATACGTATCCCAGTTCCCGATGGATCAACTCTTCCAACGCTTTGGGATCATCGCGCAGACGTAAGATCTCCTGCGCCAATCGTTCCCGGTCTGCATGCAGTGTCGCAAGCTCAGCTTTGGCGGCCTGCAACTGTGCAGCTTCCTCACGGTAAACCAGATAACCGTGATCGGAAAAGATCAGGTTCCAGCTCATATAAGCCAGCAGCATTCCGCCGAGAGCCAGGTACAGCCATCTAGCTACAGATCTGACCATATCACAGGCTCACGACAGTGCTTCTTCCGGATCAGGCTGTGCGTGAAAAAGCGCCAATACCCGCATAACGGGCAGCACTTCCAAGCTCCTCTTCAATACGCAGCAGCTGATTGTATTTAGCCATGCGATCAGAACGTGATGCAGAACCTGTTTTGATCTGCCCTGTAGAGAGCGCTACTGCCAGGTCGGAAATGGTAGTATCTTCTGTTTCGCCAGAGCGATGACTCATCATACAACGATAACCCGCATCATGTGCCATGTTCACTGCAGCAATGGTTTCACTCAATGTGCCGATCTGGTTTACTTTCACCAGCAGTGCATTGGCAATACCTTTTTCAATGCCTTCTTTGAGAATAGCAGGGTTGGTTACAAACAGATCATCACCAACCAGCTGAACACGATCACCGGTTTTTTCTGTCAGCAGCTTCCAGCCATCCCAGTCATTTTCATCAAGACCGTCTTCAATGGAGACAAGCGGATACTGACGACACAGGGAGTCGATCAGATCAACCATGCCAGCTGAATCAAGTTTGCGGTTACCTTCACCAGCCAGGATATAGGTACCGTCAAAGCAGAACTCGGAGGCAGCCATATCAGAGCAGAGTACAATATCAGAACCGGCTTTCAGACCAACCTGCTCAATCGCTTCCAAAATAACGGTGATGCCTTCTTCATTGGAGCCCAGATTCGGTGCAAAACCACCTTCATCACCAACAGCAGTAACATGGCCACCCTTCTGCAGCACGGATTTCAGTGCATGGAATACCTCTGCACCCATATCCATCGCTTCAGAGAAGCTCGATGCACCAGTCGGTGCAATCATGTACTCCTGAAAATCGATGCTGTTATCAGCATGCGAGCCGCCATTGATCACATTCATGCATGGAACAGGCATCAGGTTCGCATCACTGCCACCCAAATAACGGAACAGGGACTCACCGTTCTCGGCCGCCTGTGCTTTAGCCACAGCCATGGATACGCCCAGAATTGCGTTTGCACCCAGACGTCCTTTGTTCGGCGTACCATCCAGCTCAATCAATTTGTTATCTACAGCTTCCTGATCTGCTGCATCCATGCCCTGAACGGCAGTGGTAATTTCATCATTTACATTGGCAACGGCCTTTTTAACGCCTTTTCCGCCAAGACGCTTATCGCCATCGCGCAATTCCACGGCTTCACGGGCTCCGGTCGAAGCTCCCGATGGTACGGCTGCACGTGCAAACGCACCGCTGGCCAGTTTCACATCTACTTCTACAGTCGGGTTACCGCGTGAATCAAAAATTTCACGCCCATGGATATTTACAATTTCACTCACTTTGTTCTCCTGCGTCCGGCCTTATTACCGAACATCTCTTTTTCATTCTATGAATCAGTTATCACAGCGCATCCTTTGCGGATGTTATGATTTATATCTCTTTTACGATCTCATCGAGTCGTTTCAATCGTGTCAGCAGGGCCGGTAAATCAGCCAAAGCCAACGAATTAGGGCCATCGGACATCGCTCTGTCCGGGTCCGGATGCACTTCCATAAACAGCGCCGCTACACCGATCGCCACCGCTGCCTGCGACAGGCCCGGCACATGCTCACGATTACCACCTGTTGCTCCACCAAGGCCACCCGGTTGCTGCACCGAATGGGTTGCATCAAACACTACAGGAGCACCGAACTCTTTCATGACCAGCAGCGAGCGCATATCAGAGACCAGGTTGTTATAACCGAAGCTTGCACCGCGCTCACATAACATGATCTGTTTATTGCCCGTAGCCAACGCCTTATCCAGTACATGCTTCATATCCCAGGGCGCAAGGAACTGACCCTTTTTGATATTCACAGGCTTCCCTGATCTGGCAACCGCATCAATAAAATCGGTCTGTCGGCAGAGAAATGCAGGGGTTTGCAGGATATCTGCAACTTCAGCCACAGCCTTGACCTGGTCCGCTTCATGCACATCGGTAATCACCGGCAAGCCCAGTTCATCTTTCACACGTTGCAGTATGCGCAAACCTTCATCCAGACCCGGACCCCGAAAACCATCTTTGCTGGTACGATTGGCTTTATCAAAGCTGGATTTAAATACCAGAGGAACACCGCATGTTTCAGCAACAGCTGCAATAGACTCAGCCGCCTGCAGGGTGAAATCTTCACCTTCGATCACACACGGACCTGCAAACAGAACCAGAGGTTTACTGTTTGCAATACTGATATTGCCGATATTCACTGATGTTTCTGTCATACGGTTGCCTTCTCTTTACTGGCTGCTACAAATGCTGCAAACAGTGGATGTGGTTCATAGGGACGTGACAAAAATTCAGGATGGAACTGACAGGCAACAAACCACGGATGGTCTGCAACCTCAACCATCTCAACCAGTGAGTCGTCCGGCAATGTGCCTGATACAATCAGGCCTGCATCTTCAAGCTGTTCACGGTAGGTATTATTGAATTCATAGCGGTGGCGATGACGCTCACGCACTTCAGCCTTGCCATAAGCAGCAGCAGCTTTCGTACCTTCAATCACCTTACAAGGGTAACCACCGAGTCGCATGGTGCCACCCAGATCGCCATCTGCACTGCGCTGTACGCGTGCACCTTCCTGCTCCCACTCGGTCATCAGCGCAATCACCGGATGTTCAGCACGTTCATCAAATTCACTACTGATCGCGCCTGCAAGGCCAGCAACATTACGGGAAAACTCGGTTACAGCCAGCTGCATACCAAGACAGATACCCAAAAATGGTACGTTATTTTCACGCGCATATTTGATTGCAGCAATCTTGCCTTCAGTACCGCGTTCACCAAAACCACCAGGAACCAGGATGCCATCCATATGACCCAGACAGGCCGTACCCTCTTTTTCCAGAGATTCAGCATCAATATGTTCAATTTTCACACGTACATTGTTATCCATGCCACCATGAATCAATGCTTCATTGACCGATTTATAAGCGTCAGCCATCTCAACATATTTACCTACCATGGCAATGGTGATGACCTGTTCAGGATCGCGGATTTTGCGACAGATATCTTCCCAGACAGAGAGATCCGGCTCCGGATCATCCATGCCAAAATGATTCAGCACAGCGGTGCCAAGTCCACCTTCACGCAGTTTAAGCGGCACACCATAAATTGTGTCTACATCCGGTGCATCGATAACAGCACCACGATCAACATTGCAGAACAGAGCGATTTTATCTTTCTGTCCCTTTGGAATCGGATGCTCGGAACGGCACAGCAACACATCAGGCTGAATACCGATTTCGCGCAACTGCTTGACCGAGTGCTGGGTCGGTTTGGATTTAATTTCACCGGCAGCTGCAATGTAGGGCAACAGTGTCAGATGAATATAAGCGGTATTGTTACGTCCCAGATCAAAGCGCAGTTGACGAATCGCTTCCAAAAACGGCTGCGACTCAATATCACCAACAGTGCCGCCGATTTCCACCAATGCGACATCCACATCTTCAGAGCGCAGAGAAAGAATCGCACTTTTGATGGCATCGGTAATGTGCGGAATTACCTGTACTGTAGCGCCAAGGTAATCACCACGACGCTCGCGACGAATCACAGATTCGTAAATGCGGCCTGTCGTAAAGTTGGAACGTTTGGACATGGTAGCATGGGTGAAACGCTCATAATGGCCCAGATCGAGGTCGGTTTCCGCCCCGTCATCAGTCACAAATACTTCACCATGCTGGAACGGGCTCATGGTTCCGGGATCTACATTGATGTAGGGGTCGAGCTTCTGCATCGTGACTTTAAGACCACGTGCTTCAAAGAGGGCTGCAAGGCTTGCAGCGGCGATACCTTTACCGAGTGATGAGACCACCCCGCCGGTTACAAAAACAAATCTAGTATTATCATTCATGACGGGGCGGCAATTTAGCAGAACAGGCTATTTTACGCCAGTTCCAATACACTCACCAACCGCCATCAGGCCGCCAGCTTGCGTGCATTACGGAACATACGTAACCACGGACCATCTTCACCCCATGCATCCGGCGCCCAGGAATACTGTGTCGTGCGGAACAAGCGTTCGGGATGTGGCATCATAATCGTGAAACGGCCATCAGCTGTCGTGAAACCGGTCTGTGCATCAGGAGAGCCATTCGGGTTATGCGGATACGCAGCCGCAGGTTGCCCGTCAGATCCCAGAAAACGTAGCGCTGCAATAGCATCGGCCTGCTGCTGAGCTGTTGTAAATTCAGCACGCCCCTCACCATGTGCTACCACCAAGGGCAGTTTTGAACCAGCCATGCCGGACAGGAAAATCGATGGTGAATCAAGCACTTCAACCTGTAACAGGCGCGCCTCAAACTGCTCGGAACGATTGCGCCCAAAACTTGGCCAGTCCTGCGCTCCCGGAATGATAGACTTTAAGCCGCTCATCATCTGACAGCCGTTACAAACACCCAAGGCAAAACTGTCGTCACGGTGGAAGAAGGCATCGAACTGATCACGGGCCCTGTCATTAAACATCACTGAATTGGCCCAACCGCGCCCTGCCCCCAGCACATCACCGAAAGAGAAACCGCCACAGGCCACAAGCCCCTGGAAAAGATCCAGCGTGATGCGCCCTTCAATCACATCAGACATATGCACATCCACACAATCAAAGCCGGCACGATCAAATGCAGCAGCCATCTCAATCTGTCCATTCACCCCCTGCTCACGCAGCACAGCCATCTGCGGCCGTGTTTTATTAATAAACGGAGCACAGATATCTTCAGACGGGTCAAATGAGAGCTCTGCAAACAGACCACTGTCCGCTTTATCAGCAATCACTGCAAAGGCCTCAGCTGCACAGTCCGGGTTGTCACGCAAAGCCTGCATACGCGAACTGGTTTCGGACCAGATCTGCTGCAGATCCTGAACATCTGCTGCAAACAGGGTTTTCTCACCCTGCTGCAAAACAATCTGACCACCACTGCAAGGCCTGCCAACCAGATGCGCGGTATGCGCCAGACCAGTCCTGGCCAGCTCCGCCATCACAGCGTCACGGTCACTGCTGCGCACCTGAATCACAGCACCAAGCTCTTCATTGAACAGCGTCGCCAGAGCATCTTCGGCCAGCTCATCCAACCGGACATCCAGACCACTACGTGCAGCAAAAGCCATCTCGACCAATGTGGCAAACAGGCCGCCATCGGAGCGATCATGATAGGCCAGCAGCAACCCGCCCTGATTCAGCTTCTGTACAGCTTCAAAAAAGGCCTTGAGCAATGCGCCACTGCTTACATCTGCCGATTCTTCTCCTGTAGCACCATAAACCTGAGTCAGAGCCGAACCGCCGAGGCGATTTCGCCCTTCACCAAGATCAATCAGAATCAGATCAGTATCGCCTTTATCCAGCTGCAATTCAGGTGTTAGTGTTTTACGTACGTCAGTAACCGGCGCAAAGGCGGAAACGATCAGAGATAGCGGAGAAACCATTTCTCTCTTCTCTTCTGCACCCTGTTCATTGCCTGCCTGCCCACTTTTGACCTGCCAAACCGATTTCATGGAGAGCGAATCCTTACCCACAGGGATAGAAATCCCCAACTCAGGGCACAGCTCCATTCCCACAGCTTTCACCGTGTCATACAGGCGTGCATCTTCACCATCATGACCACAGGCAGCCATCCAGTTGGCCGAAAGTTTCACATCACCGATTTTTGCAATAGAGGCTGCAGCCACATTGGTCAGCGCTTCACCAACAGCCATGCGTCCGGATGCAGCAGCATCGAGCACAGCAACAGGAGTGCGCTCACCCATACACATCGCTTCACCGGTATAATTTACAAAGTCACTTGTCGTAACAGCCACATCAGCTACCGGAACCTGCCAGCGCCCAACCATCTGATCACGCGCCACAAGGCCGGTCACAGAACGATCACCAATGGTAATAAGGAACTCTTTACTGGCCACCGCAGGTAGACGCAAGACACGTTCAGCAGCCTCTTTCAGGTTGATGGATGAGGTGTCCAGAGCTACAGAACTGGCCTCTTGATGCTGCACATCACGCGTCATTTTCGGTGGTTTACCAAGCAACATATTCAGCGACAGGTTCACCGGCTGATTATCAAATTCAGGGTCATTAACTACCAGGTCACGTTCAGTTTTCGCCTCACCCAACACAGCAAACAGACAACGTTCACGTTCACACAGTTCGGTAAACAGAGCACGTGACTCCGGCGCAATGGCCAGCATATAGCGTTCCTGCGCCTCATTACACCAGATCTGCATCGGGCTCATGCCCGGTTCCATATTATGCACAGCACGCAGATCCACCCAGCCACCGCGACCGGCATCATCAATCAGCTCAGGCACGGCATTGGAAAGACCACCTGCACCAATATCGTGAATAAACAGGATCGGGTTGTCATCACCCATCTGCCAGCAGCGATCAAGCACTTCCTGACAGCGACGCTCCATCTCCGGGTTGCCTCGCTGCACGGAATCAAAATCAAGTGATTCAGCATTGGCACCTGTGTCCATACTCGATGCTGCGCTGCCCCCCAGACCGATAAGCATGGCCGGACCTCCCAGCTGAATAATCAGACTACCTTCAGGCACCTCTTTCTTGTGCACATGACGCGCATCGATACCACCAACACCACCGGCAATCATAATCGGCTTGTGATAGCCGCGCAGATCATATGCCCCCTGTTGTGAGGAAACATCCTGCTCATAGGTGCGGAAATAACCGCACAGATTCGGACGACCGAATTCATTATTAAATGCCGCCGCACCTATCGGGCCATCAATCATGATATCAAGGGCGGAAACAATACGATCAGGCTTACCATAATCGACTTCCCACGGCCGCTCAAAGCCCGGAATACGCAGATTCGATACCGAGAAGCCGCAAAGCCCCGCCTTCGGTTTGGAACCGACACCGGTTGCACCCTCATCGCGAATTTCACCTCCGGATCCTGTTGCAGCACCTGCAAACGGAGAGATTGCAGTCGGATGATTGTGCGTCTCTACCTTCATCAGGATATGCACGTCATCATCATGAGCAGCATACTTACCACTCTGATCCGGATAGAAACGTTTGGATTTACCCCCCTCAATCACCGATGAATTATCACTGTAGGCCACCAGTGTACCTTCCGGGTTCAACTGGTGGGTATTGCGAATCATTGCGAACAACGAGCGCTCCTGCTCCTCACCATCGATAATCCAGCCAGCATTAAAGATCTTGTGGCGGCAATGCTCGGAGTTGGCCTGAGCGAACATCATCAATTCTGCATCGGATGGATTGCGCTCCAGCTGCCTGAAATTCTCCAGCAGGTAATCAATCTCATCTTCAGCTAGTGCCAGACCCATATCACGATTGGCCAACTCAAGTGCAGCCCGGCCTCCGGCAAGCACATCAACTGTCACCAACGGTGCCGGCTTATGATGGGCAAACAGCTGATCCAATTGATCCACATCAGACAATACCGATTCAGTCATCCGGTCATGCAGCAATGCAGCCGCTGCAGCATGCTGATCATGTGAAACACCGGAGATACGGTAAGCAACACCACGCTCAAGCCGGTGCAGTGAAGCAAGCCCACACAGGCCTGCGATATCAGTTGCCTTTGAGGACCACGGACTAATCGTGCCTATTCGAGGCACAACAACAAATAGTTCATCGGAAGCATGAGACCCAAACAGATCCGGAGCATGACCCAACAGCTGCGCCAGACGCTCACTACTCTCCGGGCCCCATCCATCATCCACTTCAGCGATGTGAAGAAAATCTGCATCTATCGTTTCGGCACCAATGCCCGCAGCGGCAAAAGCATTTTTAAGCTTTTCGCGTCGGAAGTCAGACAGTGCATCCTGTCCTTTCAATGTAATGATACGGGTAGAGGAGATTGAATCGGTCATCCGCGCATCCTAAGAACTGGCCGCCGGAAACCAAGAATAATTTCTACCCGCCGTCAAAAACCTTTACTTTTACACTATTTATGCTTAAATAAAAGTCACTTAAGAGGGTAATGCATGCTGGGAACTATTGAGAACCTGAAGGATTTCATGGCCATTCTGGATGAACTCCATGATGGCGCCCTGCTTTGCGACCACGACATGACCATCAGACATGCCAACAAAATCGCACATAATATTTTCGCCTATGAAGCCGATACACTAATCGAATCCAACATCAGCAAGCTGATTCCCGAGCAGATCCGAAAACATCATCAAGCCTATACAAAGGGGTATCTTAAGCACCCCAAACCCAGAACCATGAACATGATGACGCATTTGACCGGACTGAAAAAAAGTGGCGAGCAGGTCCACCTCAGCATCAGCCTTAAACCTGTGAGTATCAATGATGAAACACTGATCCTTGTTACCATCCGCGATGTTGAAACGATAGTGCAACTGGAAACAAAGCTATTTCATACACAGAAAATGGAGGCCATCGGAAAAACCTGTAGCGGTATTGTTCACGATTTGAAAAATATCCTGCAAATCATCTCAGCTTCCAGCTACCTGGCCAAAACAGGTAAACATGAAGAAGTGCCGGAGTACCTTGAGGAAATTGACTCCCAGACCGAACTGGCTTCAGACATGCTTCGCTATCTGCTCTCCTATCTGAAAGAGGGAACCCCGGAGCCCGGACCAATGGACCTGGGATCGGTCATCCGAAGCTTCCTTCCCATTGCCGCCGCGGCACTACCGGAGCAGACAGAGATTATCTTTGACTCTGATGAGGGCGAATATGAAATACACTCTACACCCACTGCCATCAGTCAGTTACTGTTAAACCTGATCGTTAATGCCACAGATGCAATGCAGGAAACAGAAAAACCCAAACTGCGGATCAAATTACGTTCATCCCCACACCAAGAAGTCGACCTGATGATTAGCGATAACGGCCACGGCATGGATGAACACACCCGCAAGAATGCATTCAAATCCTACTTCACAACAAAAAAAGAACATGGAACCGGACTGGGACTGGCTACCGTTTACGGCATCATTCTTGATCAGGGCGGTCAGATAGAGATAGAGAGCACTCCGGGAGCTGGCACCAGTTTCATCATGAAACTGCCAACATTTCAACCATCAACCCAACACGCTATTCACTAAAACATTTACTCTGGAAACAAAAAAAGGGAGGCCTAAGCCTCCCTCTTCTTAACTCAGCTATAAAGCCGTATCCAGTTAACCTAGAAACGACGCTCGCGGATACGAGCTGCCTTACCACGCAGTTCGCGCAGGTAGTACAGTTTGGCGCGACGAACGCGACCATGACGAACAACCGTAATGCTTTCCAACATTGGTGAATGCAGCGGGAACACACGCTCAACACCGACATTGCTGGAAATCTTGCGCACAGTGAAAGAGCTGGAAATACCCTTGTTGTGACGGGCAATAACAACACCCTCATATCCCTGCAGACGTTCGGTCTTAACTACGCCATTTTTGGTATCCTTGAAATCGACAATACGAACGTTCACGCGGACGGTATCGCCCTCACGGAATGTAGGAATATCATCACGCAGCTGATCTTTTGTTACATCATCCAGTGCACGCATTTTTTCTTGCCTCCAAAAACAAACCAGCCAGAGCGCTGTTTTTCGTTATATACCAAGACGATCCAGATAGATCGCCAAGGCAGCCCTGACAGAAAGGTGGCGCACTTTACCGACACCTTCTATCGGTGACAACCATCCATTTGCATCTGGCATGTTTTTCTCATCCAAACCCCAGCCGGTGCCGAAGACGATCAGGTGTTTTCCGTTGATATTCCTCAGTTCCGAGGGTTCGATACATGTTTTATCAGGAGGTGTGGCTGAAGTGTACCAGAGCTGATAATCCTCCTCTTCGACAATTTCCTGTAGCGATTTCACACAACGAATCGCCCCCAACACCTCACGCCGGGATGGATTTCGCTCACCACCTGCGCCATCCAGATAGTAATCCGTCATATCGTGAATGAAGGCATGCATACCATCGGCTGGATGTACCATATAAACAGGAGCCACGTTATAAAAGGCACAACTCCTGGCAAAATCATGCACATCAATCGAAGTGATAGCTGTAGTCGTGGTTTCAGCAACCCGATTAAGTACGGGATGATGTACAAGGGCTACGGCAATGTGAGGGGTATCTGACATGGCAGCAGACTACATAACTATAAAAGAGTCTGCCCCTCTTATTTCCCGACTCCGGGACCTGGGCCCGGAGTCCTTGGTGCATTAAGAGGCAACGGTACGGGTTTGCCATCCGGCGTTCTCATAGGCCGCACCCGGAATTTCCTGCGCCCGAGATAGATGCGATCATAAGCATTAAACAGGGCTATACCCAGCAGTCCCCCGAAAGCCTGAACCTTCCATGTGGTGATCAAATCCACACTGGCAATTGCATACGAAGTCCAGACAGCCAGCCCCTCAACAGTGATTTTAACCAATAGAATCGAAAGCAGCAGATAACCGGTCCAGAATTTTAACGACAGAAACCTGCTCTCCACGATGAGAAACCAGCTACTGATCATCCAGCACATTGCCGCAACGCCGGTAGCACCGCGATACATCTGCACCTCGGGCACAAAGACCAACAGCAACCACATCATCAGCGGCATAGCAAAAGCCAAACCGATCAGCAGGTGCAGAAAGCGTATATAGTACTGCAGGATCAGGCCCAGAAAAAAGAGTGCGGTAGAATCAGCAATCAGCTGGAGCCTGCTATAATGCGTCAGATGTGAGCTCCATAAACGCCACCATTCACCATCAAGGATGGCCTGACGGTCATAAGCCAGCAATTCGATATGTGCAGGCGAAAGGCTCCATACCGCCCAGCATGCAAATGCAAATAACATCCCTGTCATCCGGCAAGAATACGAACTGCCGAACGTTCCGCAAACAAAGAAACATGTCTGTAGTGTGCAAAGCGAGTTGCTTATGCCTAGGATTACCGAATCAGAAAAAGGGGTATCCATGATTGAGATTGGACGGTTAAACACACTGCGCGTAGTCAAACAACTGGATTTCGGCGTTTATCTTGATGGTGGTGAGCTCGGTGAAATTCTCATGCCCATCCGTTATGTGCCTGTACCATGCAATATCAATGATGAATTGGAAGTATTCATCTATCGTGACTCTGAGGATCGCCTGGTTGCAACTACAGAGAAGCCTTATGCCATGGTCGGTGAGTTTGCACTGCTCAAGGTTGTCGCAGTTAACCGTATCGGCGCCTTTCTTAGTTGGGGCTTGATGAAAGATCTTCTGGTTCCATTTTCTGAGCAGAAACCGCGCATGGAAGAGGGCAAGTTATATGTAGTCCGTGTCTATGTGGATGAAAATACCAACCGCATCGTCGGCTCAGCCATGCTGGATGATTTTCTCCACCGTGAGTCTGATGATGAATTTGAAGCCGGTGAAGCAATCAGCCTGTTCATCGCCAACCGCAGTGACCTTGGTTATCAGGTCATTATTGATAATACTCACTGGGGACTACTGCATAACAATGAGGTTTCGCTCGAATTAAAACGCGGCGACACCATACCCGGCTTTATCAAAAAGGTTAGAACAGACGGACGCATCGATGTTTGCCTGCATCAGAAGCCAAGCGAAAGAACAGATGAAGTCTCTCAGCTTATTCTGGATAAGTTGAGGCAAAATAACGGATTTCTTACCGTCACCGATAAAAGTTCTCCTGACGAGGTTCATGCCCTGTTCGGCATCAGTAAAAAAATGTATAAAAAAGCAGCAGGCGCATTGTATAAAAAGAAAATCATCTCACTCGGCCCCGACGGCATACGCCTGCTCAACGACTAAGCAAGATAAACCAGCCATACCCCCCTTCACGCCATAAAGTGAACAAAAAAAGGTCCCGGAATTCCGGGACCTTTTTTTGTCTCACACTTAAGAGAGAAAACCATGTCCGAAGGGCCTCAAAGGGAGGGGAGGGAGGAGAGAGCCGCTCCGGACAAGTCAAACATTAGACTCCTAATGGTTAGAGATCTGTGAACCATGAATGAAAATAGATTCATGCAGGGTCAGTTCACCATCCTCCAGGTTCCATCCGGCTGGCGACATGCCGTACCGTGACCGACCTCCTGTCTTCCATCGACATAAATATCGGTCTGATATTCACGGCAATTCCGGCCGTATGAGTCCTGATAGGTCGATACAGGCGTAGTCGTAAAGCGAGCCCCGGTATTGGGGTTGGTCCAGTTGCTGGGTTGCCTGTCACGATTATTTTCCAGAGCACTCTGGGACTTGGCTTCATCACTTTTGTCCATATATCGGGCCATCTCCCGACCCAATAACGCACCACCCAGCGTACCTGCAATAATAGCAGCAGTCTTGCCGTGGCCTGATCCCATGGTTGAACCCAGAATACCACCTAAAGCACCACCCATGATAGTACCCATCTGCTCTCGTCCGCTATCAGACTGGCATCCTGCAACCGGGAACATAAATAACAGGGCCAGCAAACAAATCATCATCTTTTTCATCACTGCACCTCCGCCACATCACAATAACCGAAGAGAAAATCACATTCAGCCAGCAACTGGCTTCTATTATTATAAAGGAGTTAACAAACAAAGCGCAAGTCTGAGCCCGCTCTTCAGAGAAGCTTTGAAGAACCAGGTCCATGGACTGCCCGGAAACCCTTAATAAATCAGCGTCTCCTTAGATACACAGACTATTTACTGATTATTGACCAGGTGTGTCTGAATGCGACAGCCAGATCGTTGGGAAATTGACTATCCCCCTCTACTGACCAAACTCCCCTACTATGAATACAACGTGTCCACATAAGAAGATTGCACCATTCGGTTGGCTAGTCGCCCGCCGAATTGCTTCCATGTGCCCGGAGTATCCATGATTTAAAGGATTCACTTTAAAGCTGCTGCTGCAACGGCCATGGATTTTGATAAATCCGTGGCCGTTTTTTTTGTGCCTGAAAACAGCGGCAGTAACACCTCACGATAACTTCCAATGAACACCAACGATAAATTATAAGGAGCAAAAAAAATGTCTGTGCCATCGGCGTATTTAGGCGTCATCATCATCTGGAGTACCACCCCGCTTGCCATCCTCTGGAGCAGCGAAGAAGTCGGTTTTATATTTGGCGTGACCAGCCGAATGCTTATCGGTGCCGTGCTGGCACTGATAGTTGCAGCCCTTTTGGGTTCCGGACTTGTCTGGCATCGCCGTGCCAGACTGGCATACATAGCCAGCGCCATTGGCATTTATGGTGGCATGATCACTGTTTACTGGGCCGCACAATTTATTCCTACAGGCTGGATCTCGGTCATCTTCGGACTCTCTCCACTCTTTACTGCCCTGATGGCACAACTGTGGCTTGAAGGTGAAAAACTGACCCGACCAAGACTGTTTGGCATGCTGACCGGACTGGCCGGATTGGCCATGATCTTTGCTTCCAGCTTCAGCCTTCATCATCAGGCTGTACTTGGTGTAATAGCCATGCTGGTTTCAGTAGGTATACACAGTGGCAGTGCGGTATGGATCAAACGCATCAAGCCTGAGGTTCCAGCCATAGTCATGACCAGTGGCGGCCTGCTCTTTGCTGCCCCGCTATTTTTGCTGACATGGATTGCTGCAGGCGCACAACTGCCGGGAGAAATTTCCACACGTACGCTTGGTGCTATCTCCTATCTTGCACTTCTTGGTTCAGTCCTGGGCTTTGCACTCTACTACTATGTGCTGAGTCAGGTGGAAGCGACAAAAGTCGCGCTGTTAACATTGATTACACCACTGGTCGCACTGGGACTTGGTCACCTGTTCAATAACGAACCGATAACCTTGAATATTGTGGCTGGCTCTCTGCTCATCCTTTCAGGGCTGGCGCTGTTTGAGTTCAGCAGCAAAGTCGGTCGTATCAGAGCCCGCTTCCTGCGTTACTAGCAAATAAAAAGACCCTGCATCAGCAGGGCCTTTTTCATCATTTCTTCTGAATAATTATCGGCCTCGACCGCCACCCATTCCCTGGCCCATACCGTTGCCACGACCCATGCCCTGCCCCATACCACTTCCCTGACCTGAACCATCACCACGGCCCATACCTTGCCCCTGGCCTTCTCTACGTTCACCCATCTCATCAGAAATCTCTTTACCCTGCTCTCTGGCACGCTCCTTCATACGCTCATGCTGCTCTGACCGATACTGATCGCGCTCGCCTTCACTCATGCTGCGCATCTTTTCACGCTGCTCGCTGCGCTCATGCTCACTCATCAACTCACGACCATACACCCGCTCATCATCTGCAACAGCACTGCCAGCAGCCATACCCATACTCATTGCCGCCACCATGGCTATAAATAGTTTACGTTTCATTACTTACCTCCAGATATAAATCCATCAAGCAGATTGTGATCCTGACCGGTTATTTTACGAGGTGCCACAATGTCGCGGGGAGCTCTTCCTCTCCACACACGCAACTGCGAGCATACAAGCTATGGCAGTTTCCCCTTTCAAGTCATCATGAACCCTCAAGGCTGTTATTTCAGCAGATCAACGACCCTGCTGCGATAAGAGGTGTGGCAAGCCATGCAAGCGCTGAGTATCTGTGACTGATGTTGGATCA
>Ga0316204_10003413_pt1 | contig 31917 bp, 24 predicted proteins | sample 6monrhotite_MG_2_FD_205661 | JGI IMG/M metagenome (GOLD analysis project Ga0316204, IMG submission 205661) | Microbial mat bacterial communities from mineral coupon in-situ incubated in ocean water Damariscotta River, Maine, United States -... | ecosystem: Environmental > Aquatic > Marine >... | reverse complement strand
TTGCCCTTCGGCCAGCGGACGATCGGGGGCGAGTTCAAGCGTCGTGGTTATCGCGCAAATCTGAAAACGCGGCCCGTGAAACGGGCTTTCGATATGATGGCCCTTGATTACCGCCAAACCCGCCGCCACCGCCAATTGATCCAAATTCACGTCGCTGGCGGCAGGCGAATGGGCGCGGGCATCCCAGCCCAGTGAACGGATGTAATTTGCCAGTGTGACAGCGGTTTCCATACCGCGCAAACAGGCGCGTTGGGCTTGTGCGTCTTTGATCCAATCCGATCCCGGCTCGTCCTCAATCGGGTCGCGCGGATAGTCATACAAAAACACCAAGGCATGGGTGTGATGGGCGCAATCCGCCGGTGGCTTGGCCAGCGATTCACGCAGATTGGCCATGATCACATCAACACCTGCGGCAAATGTTTTGGGCTGCATGGTTTTCAGTTTTTCGGCAAGGCGGCTGACATCGGGGTTGGTCACAGGCGTTGCCAGTTGTGCACCGTGCGGCAGTTCGCACACCCCAACCATTGTGGCGTCGCAGTAATATCCAAAGGCCTTTAAGTGATCGGCGCGGTCGCGGGCATCGGCTGGAATTTTCGCCCGCTCGCGTTTCACAAATCCTTCGCGCGTGGCGTCCAGCATGGCCTGATATTCCTGCATCGCATTGACGATCGACAAGGGATCATCGGGGCGGCGAAACGACAGCGGGGCAGGGGGGGCAATTGCGTCAAGGTCCGGCATCCTGTCTTGGCGGGCCAGCTTTTCCAGCGGGTAGTGGCCATAATGCATGGGACGGGTTTTATAGGAAAAGAGCTTTGCCATTTAGTGCCTGTTTTGTACTTAAAGAGTGGTGAGCGCGGTATCTTCGCCCGCGCGTAATTTGATGAGAAGGGCGAACAATTGTGTCAGTTCACCACCCGAAAGTTTCTGCGCAAAATGCGCGCGGTGAAATTCGGCAACAGATGTGGCCTTGGCCAAAACAGCCTGTCCTTTGGGGGTCAGGACCACGCTGGTGGTGCGTTTGTCGCCCTTGCCGCTGGCGCGCAGGATAAGGCCGGATTTTTCCAGTGCCTTCAGGGCACGGGAGGCCGCCGTGCGATCAATACCGATGAATGCCGCAATCGCGGAGGGCATGCTAAGCCCTTCGTTTTGGACGGTAATTAGAATGCACCACGTCACACGTGTCAGGCCAAATTCCTTCAGCGCCTCTTCAAAGGGCCGCTCGTTGGTGCGTGACGTCAGCGATAATTGATAGCCAAGGGACGCATGGAGGTCATAGGGAATTGGCGCCTGCATAGTTGACAGTGTCAACTAAATTGCGTGAGCTGTCAATCACCGCCTTTTGTCCGAGCTGGCCCTAAGCTGACCCAAAAGTGACGCGCCGTATTAGTCGCGTTTACCGGCAAACCGCACTGTCCAATCGGCGCGGGTATCGTCGTCGATTTTGGCAAAAAGCACCGCAGGCACGCTAAAGGCATGGCCTGCTGGCAATGCAATCAAGGCATCATCGCCCGTCGGCCAAGACCAGTCATCGCTGTGCAGATCGTCCATCATCTGTTGCGCGGCATGCGGGATGAACGGGCTGGAAAGCACCGCATACAGACGAATAAGATTGAGCGAAACATGAACAATTGCCGCCGCCCGTTCAGGATCGGTTTTAAAGACAGTCCAGGGGGCGGTGTTTTGCAAGTATTCATTGCCAACTACCCAAATGGCGCGCAGAGCATTGGCGGATTTGCGCACTTCCATCGCGGTCATCTGCGCCTCATAGTCGGCAATCAGCGGCGCAAGCGCGGCCCAAAGCCCGGCTTGTTCCCGCGCAATCGCATCCGCTGGTGCCTGTGGCACTGTTTCGCCAAATTTAGAGCGGCAAAATTTGGTGATCCGGCTGATGAAATTGCCCAGCACGTCGGCCAAATCCTTGTTCACAGAGGATTGGAAATTTTCCCAGGTAAATTCGCTGTCCGAGCTTTCGGGCGCATGTGACAGCAGCCACCAGCGCCAGTAATCCGCCGGTAAAATTTCCAAGGCCTGATCCATGAAAATGCCACGGCCCTTGGAGGTGGAAAATTGCCCGCCGTCATAGTTCAGGAAATTAAACGATTTGATGTAATCCACCAATTTCCATGGCTCGCCCGAACCCAAAATGGTGACAGGGAACGACAGCGTGTGAAACGGCACGTTGTCTTTGCCCATGAATTGTACATAACGCACATCATCAGCCCCCTTGTCGGTGCGCCACCAACGTTGCCAATCGGCCTTGGATTTGCCATTGGCGTCAGCCCATTCAGCGGCACAGGCGATATATTCAATAGGCGCGTCAAACCAGACGTAAAAAACCTTGCCTTCCATGCCGGGCCAGTCGGCGGTGCCGTTTTTGACCGGCACGCCCCAATCCAAATCCCGTGTGATGCCGCGATCTTGCAATCCGTCACCATCGCGCAACCATTTGCGCGCAATCGAGGTGGTAAGTGCCGGCCAATCCGCCTTGCTGTCGATCCAGTTTTCCAGTTGCTCGATCATGGTGGATTGGCGCAAATACAGGTGCTTGGTTTCGCGCACCTCCAAATCGGTCGAGCCGGAAATCGCGCTGCGTGGATTGATCAGATCGGTTGGATCAAGCTGTTTGGTACAGTTTTCGCATTGATCCCCGCGCGCGCCCTCATAGCCGCAATTGGGGCAGGTGCCTTCGATGTAGCGATCCGGCAAATACCGGCCATCGGTGTTGGAATAAACCTGTTTTCCGGCAACTTCGGCGATCAGATCATTTTCCGCCAGTTTGCCGGCAAAATGCTGTGTCAACGCGTGGTTTTGTGCTGACGAAGACCGCCCGAAATGATCGAACGACAGGCCAAAACCCTTGGCGATATTCGCCTGAACCTCGTGCATCTCGGCACAAAACTCGGCCACGGGTTTGCCTGCTTTGGTCGCTGCCAATTCCGCCGGTGTGCCGTGTTCGTCGGTGGCACACAGAAACAAAACCTCGTGCCCGCGGGCACGCATGAACCGCGCATACAGATCGGCCGGCAGCTGGCTGCCGACCAGATTGCCCAAGTGTTTGATCCCGTTGATATAGGGGATCGCCGAGGTGATCAAAACGCGCATTTCTGTAGTCTCCGTCTAAGTCGCGACAGCTTTAGCGGATTCCCCCCCTAAGGGCCAGATGCATCTGGTGGTTTGGGTTTCTTTGGGCCGCGCCTGCGTTTCAGCAAGCGACCGATGGTGAAAGAGGTTCGCGGCACATAGACATAGGGCACCCTGTCTTGGCTGGTCGGGCGTGATCGTAACCGCAAGATGCCAAAAACAACCAAAAACAGATGAGCGATGGCGATAAATACAAAGAGCGCCTTTGGGCCAAATATTTCAATCAAATAGGTGGCCAGCAAGGGGCTGGCGATGGCCCCCAAGGCGTAAAGAAACATCAAGGCCGCAGACAATTCGACACGTTGATCCGATTTGGCAAAATCATGGGCGTGGGCGGCGGCAACAGAATAAATCGGAAAGGTGATAAACCCGAAAACCGCCGCCGATACAAGCACGATATTTTGCCCAAATGTCCCGGATGACACCGAAAAGGCGGAACTGAACATGGCCAAAATCGACAGCGCGATCAAAATCCACCGCCGGTCATATTTGTCCGCCAACCAGCCGGCGGGGTATTGCGCAATTGCCCCCCCCGCCACAAAGGCCGCAAGGAACAAGGCCAGTTGATCGATGCTAAGCCCGACCTCTTGGCCATAAAGCGGGCCGACCATGCGAAACGAGGCACCCGTCAGCCCCGCAACAACCACCGCCGCCGCCGCAAGTGGAGAACAGGCAAAGGCCAGGGCGGGGCGCAACCTTGGTGCGCTTGGTACAGGCGGCGCGGCGGCTTTGGTCAGGGCCAGCGGGATCAAAGAGGCACAACATAAAATCGCCAAAAGATTATACGAAAGATAGGCCGCAGGTTCCAAGACGCTGATAAACAATTGCGCGCCCAGTGACGCCCCGATATCGACGAAGCGGTAAACCCCCATGGCGCGGCCCCGGGTTTCGTTGGTGACCTTGCCTTGTAACCATGCCTCGACCACCGTGTAACATCCGGCAATGCAAATGCCGGTTGCCATACGAAACAGCGCCCAAGCGATGGGATTGACAATCATCATATGGGCCAAAAGGCCAATTGCGCCAATGGCGGTAAAGGCCGAAAATGCGCGGGAATACCCGACATTGCCCAACAGGCGCGGGGCCAACCAACAGCCGATGAAAAACCCCAAAAAATGCGCCGACCCCAGCAGGCCGATCTCGGTGCCGCTAAAGCCCAGACGCAGGCCGGACAAAACATCAAGCGGGCCGACGGCACCGGATGAAAGCTGCAATAAAATAACAGACAGAAACAAGGCAGCAAAGGAAACGAGAAGACGCATATCGGGCTCGTACAAAGATATCTTCAGTTGCGCGGGTTTGTTGACAACTTGCAAGCCCTGAAATTGGCATTCCCGCCTGCATTGGCTATTGCATCGAAAAACCACGACTTTCTTTAAAAAAACAAAGGAAATGCAATTTTTGCGTCGTCAAATCCAGAATTTGTTTCCCGAATGCGCAAATTTGTGGTTTCATGGGCCTGTCCATTTTTGCGATCAATTTATTTTATGAGTTATTGGACCTTTTTTGGGCTGCTTGCCCGGTATTTTTTTGGAGATCATGATGAGAACTCTTTTCCTATCCGCTGTCGTTGCTTTGGGCATGACAGCAACAATCACCCCGACAACTGCACAGGCACAGGCCGACCCTTTTCTCGGGCAAACGATGACTGTTGGCTTTAACTTTTGTCCGCGTGGCTGGGCCGCGGCCGATGGGCAGCTTTTGCCGATTTCGTCCTATTCAGCGCTGTTTTCGCTTTTGGGCACAACCTTTGGGGGCGACGGGCGCACAACCTTTGCCTTGCCTGATCTTCGGGGTCGTACACCGGTCAGCATTGGTAACGGACCGGGTGTCAATCCGGTGACATGGGGGGAAAAAGGCGGTGCCAACAATGTTACCTTGACCACAGCAACCATGCCAAACCACACCCACGTGGCCACATCGACGTTGCACGCAAATCAGGCGGCGGCCACCGGATCGCAGCCAACGGGTCAGGCCCTGGCAAGTGCAATGTCCTATACTGGTGGGCGCAATGCCGCTTCGGTTGATGTGGAAATGTTTACAGGCAGTGTTACGACCACTGTCGCCGCTGCTGGTGGCGGTCAGGGGTTCGCCATTAACGATCCGTTTTTGGGCATGTTAACCTGTGTTGCACTCCAGGGTATTTATCCGTCGCGCAGCTAAATTTAGAGTCATCTGAAAAATCGGAGAATGTTATGAAAAAATTTGTATTATCTGCGGCAGTTGCATTGGGTGTGATTGCACCAATTGCCCCCGCACAGGCACAGGTTAATCAATACCTTGGTCAAATGATGGATGTGGGATTTAATTTTTGCCCGCGTGGCTGGGCAAATGCTGATGGCCAAATAATTGCCATCAACTCAAATCAGGCTTTGTTTTCCTTGCTTGGAACAACCTTTGGGGGCGACGGGCGCACAACCTTTGCCTTGCCCGATCTTCGGGGTCGTACACCGGTCAGCATTGGTAACGGACCGGGTGTCAATCCGGTGACATGGGGGGAAAAAGGCGGTGCCAACAATGTTACCTTGACCACAGCAACCATGCCAAACCACACCCACGTGGCCACATCGACGTTGCACGCAAATCAGGCGGCGGCCACCGGATCGCAGCCAACGGGTCAGGCCCTGGCAAGTGCAATGTCCTATACTGGTGGGCGCAATGCCGCTTCGGTTGATGTGGAAATGTTTACAGGCAGTGTTACGACCACTGTCGCCGCTGCTGGTGGCGGTCAGGGGTTTGGCATCAACGATCCGTTTTTGGGTATGCGCTGGTGCATCGCAACGCAAGGTATCTTTCCTTCGCGCAACTAAACAAAACCAAACTAATGCGGCGGCCATTCCTGTTGGGGTGGCCGTTTTTCTGTCTGCCGGTCGGGGTGGTATACGGTGCGTTGACACGGCGTTGATCTGGTCCGATGGTGCATGGGAAATTTAACCTGTTGGGGTGCCATGTCAGGACGTTGGGAATTTTGGATTGATCGCGGTGGTACGTTTACCGATGTTGTGGCGTTAACCCCGGAGGGCGCGCTTGCCTCGGCTAAATTGTTGTCCGAAGCACCGGAACGGTACCCTGATGCCGCTGTGCAGGGCATCACTGATTTGATGGGTGGCGGGCCGCTCAGGGCCGAAAAGATTGCCGCCGTTAAAATGGGCACGACCGTTGCCACGAATGCTTTGCTGGAACGCAAGGGCGAAAAAACGCTGTTGCTGATCAACGAGGGTTTTCGCGATCTGTTGAAAATCGGCTATCAAAACCGGCCGCGCTTGTTTGATCTGGAAATCAAGCGACCCGATTTATTATATGCCAAAGTTGCCGAAGTGACAGGCCGGTTGGATGCGGCGGGCAACGAGGTTGCGCCCTTGGATATCAAAGCGGCTGAAACAGCGTTGCGTCTGGCCTATGACGAAGGGTATCGGTCGGTCGCAATCGTTCTGATGCACGCCTATCTGAACCCCGCGCACGAGGATCGCCTTGCGGCACTGGCGCGGAAAGTCGGCTTTAGCCAAGTCTCGGCCTCGCAAGCCACCTCGCGGCTGATCAAAATGGTGGGGCGCGGCGATACAACGGTGGTCGATGCCTATCTGTCGCCGATTTTGCGCCGCTATGTCGATCAGGTTGCCGGGGCTTTGAACATGGGCAAAGGCGGTGCCGAGCAGCTTTTGTTCATGCAATCAAACGGCGGGCTGACCGATGCGCAGGTATTTCAGGGCCGCGATGCAATCCTGTCAGGCCCCGCCGGTGGTATCGTTGGCATGGTGAAAACCGCGCAGGCCGCTGGCTTTGACCGGCTTATCGGCTTTGACATGGGTGGTACTTCGACCGACGTCAGCCATTTTGCCGGTGAATACGAGCGCAGCTTTGAAACCATGGTGGCGGGCGTGCGGATGCGTGCCCCGATGATGGATATTCACACGATTGCGGCGGGCGGTGGCTCGATCCTGTCGTTTCGCGATGGGCGTTTTCAGGTCGGCCCAGAAAGCGCGGGGGCTGACCCCGGACCGGCCTGTTATCGCCGCGGCGGCCCGCTGACCGTGACTGATTGCAACGTCATGCTGGGCAAGCTGTCTGTGGCGCATTTTCCACCGGTTTTTGGCCCCAATGGCGATCAGCAACTGGATCGCGCTGTGGTGGCCGAAAAATTTGAAATTCTGGCCGCAGAAATTGCCAAGGCCACCGATCAGCCGCAACAAAGCAACGAAGATATCGCCGCCGGATTTTTGCGCATTGCCGTGGACAATATGGCCAATGCGATCAAAAAGATCAGCGTCCAGCGCGGCCATGATGTGACGCAATATACATTGAATTGTTTTGGCGGGGCAGGCGGGCAACACGCCTGTCTGGTGGCCGATGCGCTGGGCATGAAGCGGGTGTTTTTGCACCCCTATGCCGGGGTTCTGTCGGCTTACGGCATGGGGTTGGCGGACATTCGGGTTTTGAAAGAGGCACAGTTGGATTGCCCGCTTGACGATGTGACCGCCGCGCAAAATTTGCGTGATGCACTGGCCGGTGAAGCCCAACGAGAAGTGGCCGCCCACAACATCGAGGCGCATGAGATAGAAACCATTGCGCGTGCGCACCTGCGCTATGAAGGATCGCACCAAACGCTTGAGGTGACCTTCGGCACGCCCGGTGAAATGCAGGCCGACTTTGAGGCCACGCATTTGGCGCGTTTCGGCTTTGTATCGCCCGAACGCGCGCTGTTCATCGATCTGATCAGTATCGAGGGGATCGGCGGCTCCGGTGCCGCCCCGGATCGGGTGATTTCATTGGCCACGACCGCGCAAGGGCTGACACCGCTTGAGGTTTATTTTGAGGGCGCGTGGCACAGCGCGCCGTTTCATGATCGCGGCGCTTTGGCGCTGGGCGAGCTTGTCACCGGACCGGCGATTATTTTGGAACCAACCGGCACCAATGTGATTGAACCGGGCTGGACGGCGCAGGTCGATGAACTGGGCAATCTGGTGCTGGAACGGCGGGTGGAAAAAGCCCGCGAACTGGCGGCGGGCACCACGGTTGATCCGGTTTTGCTGGAAGTGTTCAACAATCTTTTCATGTCGGTCGCCGATCAGATGGGCGCGACGTTGGCCAATACCAGTTGGTCGGTCAACATCAAGGAACGCTTGGATTTCTCCTGTGCGATATTTGACCACTTGGGTGATTTGGTGGCCAATGCGCCGCACGTGCCGGTGCATTTGGGGTCGATGTCCGACAGCATCAAAACCGTGATGCGGCTGAATTCTGGCGCGATCAAACCGGGCGATGCTTTCATGCTGAACTCGCCGTTCCAAGGTGGCACACATCTGCCCGATGTCACCGTGGTGACGCCGGTTTTTGTGGGCGATGAAATTTTGTTCTGGCTGGGATCACGCGGTCATCATGCGGATATTGGCGGGCGCACACCGGGGTCGGCACCGCCGGATTCGACCCACATCGATGAGGAAGGCGTATTGATCGAAAATTTCCGTTTGGTCAATCAAGGCCAGCTTTGTGAAGCGGAAACCGAGGCATTGTTGGGTTCTGGCAAATACCCCTGCCGCAACATCGATCAGAACATGGCCGATCTAAAGGCGCAGGTTGCGGCCAATGAAACCGGGCGACGGGCCTTGTTGAAAGTGGTTGGCAACTATGGTGCGGTCACCGTCAGTGCCTATATGGGCCACGTTCAGGACAACGCCGAGGCCTGCGTTCGTGCGGTCATCAGCAACCTGAAAGAGGGCAGTTTTACCTACCCAACCGATAATGGCGCGGTGATCAAAGTGGCCGTGCGCCTGAACGCGGCGGCGGGCACGGCGGATATTGATTTTACCGGCACGGCGGCGCAACACAAAGGCAACTTTAACGCCCCAAAATCGGTATCTCGCGCCGTTGTTTTATATGTGTTCCGCACGCTGGTTGAACATAACATTCCGCTGAACGAAGGCTGTCTTAAGCCGCTCAATATCATCATTCCGGATGGGTCCATCCTGAACCCCAGCTATCCGGCGGCGGTGATTGCGGGCAATACAGAGGTTTCTCAGGCGGCCTGCAACGCGCTATATGGCGCGCTGGGTGTGATTGCGGGATCGCAAGCGACGATGAATAATTTCGTCTGGGGCAATGAAGAATTTCAAAACTATGAAACCATCGCCGGTGGCACCGGGGCGGGGCCGGGTTTTAACGGTTGTGACGCGGTGCAAAGTCATATGACCAACACGTTGATGACCGATCCGGAAATTCTGGAAAAGCGCTTTCCTGTGCGTCTGGAACGGTTCCAAATTCGCGAAAATTCTGGCGGCAAGGGCCGTTGGAAAGGCGGCGAGGGCGTTGAACGCGTGATGCGGTTTTTGGTGCCTGTTACAGTGACCACCCTGTGCGGCCACCGCATCGTGCCGCCCTTTGGCGGGGATGGCGGCGCACCGGGGGCAGTTGGGGAAAATAGCGTTATTCACGCCGATGGACGCGCGGAAAAACTGGGCGGTAATGCCGAAATTGAACTGGGTGCTGGCGGTGTCTTCATCCTGAAAACCCCCGCCGGTGGCGGCTGGGGTGCGCCGTGACAATCAAGGTTGCGATCAACGGATTTGGTCGTATCGGGCGGTCTGTATTGCGGGCTTGGGCCACGCAAAAGGGCTGGCCGGATATTGAAGTTGTTTTGCTGAACGACATCGCGCCTTTGGATGCCTGTGCCTATTTGTTCAAATACGACAGCGTTTTTGGGGCCTATCCCGGGCAGGTTTCGGCCAGCAACAAGGCGCTGCATCTGGATGGGCGCGCGATCCCGTTTTATCAGGAGGCCGACCTTGGCGCGATTGATTTGTCGGGCATTGATGTGTTGATGGAATGCACCGGGCGCGCCCAAAAGCGCCCGGTTGCCGAACAGGGTTTGCAAGCCGGTGCCAGCAAGGTTTTAATTTCCGGCCCCTCGCCAAATGCCGACCTGACCTATGTAATGGGGGCCAATGATGCCGCGTTGACGCCGGATCATTTGATCGTTTCAAACGCGTCCTGTACGACCAATGCCATCGCCCCTTTGTTAAGGGTTCTGGACAATGCGGCGGGCATTGAAACCGGCTATATGACCACGATCCATTGTTACACCGGCAGCCAGCCCACGGTTGACAAACCCATGGGTGATTTTGCGCGATCACGTGCGGCGGCCTTGTCGATGGTGCCCACAACGACCAGCGCTTCGCGGCTGACGGATCTGGTGCTGCCGGAATTGGCGGGGCGCGTTGAAGGATCCGCCGTGCGCGTGCCCTCGGCCTCGGTTTCGGCGGTGGATCTGACGGTGATGTTGCGGCATTCCTTGACGGTGCAGGAAACCAACACCTTGTTGCGTGAAGCCGGCGGGGTGATCGGCTATACCGATGATCCCGTGGTTTCCACCGACCTGCGCGCGCGGCCCGAAAGCCTGATCATATCGGGGGGCGAAACCGTGGTGACCCATGGCGGGATGCTGCGGGTATTTGGCTGGTATGACAATGAATGGGGTTTTTCAAATCGTATGCTGGATGTGGCTGAACGCCTGTATGCCACCCAATAAAAAGGGCGGGGAATGACCCCCGCCCAGTTTAATATTTTGGAATGTTTACGCGTCTTCTTCTGGCAAGATCAGGTTCAAAACGATCGCCAAAATCGCCGCAGGCAACAGGCCAGAGGTCAACAGGATTGTCGCTGTTTTACCCAAGAAGGCCATCGCGTCCGGCACTTGTTGCAGGCCAAGACCCACAGACAATGACACCGCAAAGATTAACATGTTGCGCTTGTTCCACTTGACGTCTGACAGCATCGACATACCGGCCGCGGCCACCATCCCGAACATGACGATCACACCGCCGCCCAAAACCTGAATGGGTATCGTGTTGATGACGGCACCCACTTTCGGGATCAGGCCCGCAATGATCAGGGCAATACCGCCGATGGTCACCACATGGCGGCTCATGACGCCGGTCATGGCCACAAGGCCCACATTTTGGCTGAACGATGTGTTTGGCAGGCTGCCAAATATGCCCGCGACCGCCGAACCCAGACCGTCGGCAAAAGTCGCACCCTGAATTTCATTGTCAGTTGCCTCGCGCCCTGCGCCACCTTTGGTGATGCCCGAAACGTCGCCCACTGTTTCAATCGCCGAAACAAACGCCATCAAACTTACGCCGATGATGATTGCCCAATTAAGTTCAAAACCGAATTTGAACGGTGAAGGCAGCGCGAACACACCGGCACGACCAACACCGGCAAAGCTGACATCGCCCATCAGATAGGCGACGATATATCCAACGATCAGGCCGATCAAAACGGCGGCGGCCGACAGGAACCCTTTGGCATAAAATTTGATCGATAAAGTGACCAAGATCACGATGCCAGCCTGTGACCAATTCCGCAGGCTGCCCCATGTCGGTTTTGATTTGTTGAAATCGCCAGCACCACCAGCGGCATACTCAACGCCCACTTTGATCAGGGCCAGACCAATCATCAAAACGATCAAACCCGTCACCAGCGGTGGCAGGGCAAAACGGATGCGTTTGATGAAAAGTCCGATGCAAAAATGGAATATACCACCGATGATAACACCGGTCATCAGCCCCGCCATTCCGGCAGTGCCCGCGCCCAACATCGCGGGGATCATCACCGGCAAAAACGCAAAAGACGTACCCTGAACGATCGGCAAACGCGCGCCGACAGGGCCGATGCCGATGGTCTGGATCAATGTCGCCACACCGGCAAACAGCATCGCCATCTGGATCATATAAATCAGCGTTGGAATATCGGCACCCGGCGCGCCAAAACCAAAGCCGGCCACACCGGCAATGATAATCGCCGGGGTCACGTTGGAGGCGAACATCGCCATCACATGTTGAATGCCCAGCGGGATCGCTTTCCCAAGGGCAGGTGTATAATTTGGATCGCGCAGCTGTTCTGGCGTCCCTATGGATGCATCACTCATATTGTTTGTTCCCTCTTTGTATGCCGAAATGGCAATTTTAAAAGGCTCTTATTGGCCTTTTGCCTAAGAATTAAGCAACAATATATGGTGTGTCAAAGGAAATCTCTTCTAGGTTTGGTGTCTGGCCGATGCGATCCACCACCGCAAACAGCCCGCTGCCGGCCAGCGGTGTTAACACCCCATGCCACGTTCCACGATGATAATTTACCCCCTGCGTGCCATCGGTGACAAAGGCAACCGGCATGCCGGGTTTGTCATTATTGTCTGGCGCGACGATCACCAAAAAGGGGTCATCGGTCATTGGCAAAAACGCTTGGGACCCTTCGGGGTGGCGTTCCATCAGGGTCAATTCGTAAGGCAGGCATCGGATGTTGGCGTTGAAAATACTGATGCCCGCGCGGCCACCTTCGCCAAATTGCAACACGGCGCGATCATGAAAGCGTTCACATTGGCCTTGGTTGATGATTTTGTCAGCCCGGCCATCCATGGCCAAAACATCCCCGAACGGGGCGAAATTTTCACGAGTAAGCTTTTGTATCTTAACAGATTTCATCATGAACCGGTGATTGTCAACGCCGGATGGCGGTTGACATCTTTGTACAAAAGATAGCGAAAATCGCCGTTACCCTCGCAGTAACAGGCCTGTGGGCAAAAGGCGCGCAGCCACATGAAGTCACCCGGGCCGACATCGACCCAATCGGTGTTCAACAGATATTTTGCCGTGCCTTCCAGCACATAAAGCCCATGTTCCATGATGTGGGTTTCGGGAAAGGGAATGTTGCCGCCAGATTTGAAGTTCACGATGTTGACATGCATGTCGTGGCGCAGATCATCCGGTTCCACAAAACGGGTGGTTGACCAAACACCATCGCAATCGGGCATCACAGAGGGGGCGGTTTCCTGATCCGAAGTCACAAAAGCCGCCGGATAGGGGATGTCGTCAACGGGTTGATACCGCTTGCGTACCCAATGAAACGTGGCATTTTCATCGCTGGTATTGGCCAGCGCCCATTTTGCACCGGGGGGGCAAAAGGCATAGCCGCCCGCGCCCAGCGTATGTTCTTCGCCGTTTAGTTCCAGTTCAATTTCGCCTGCCACGACAAAAATCACGCCTTCCCCCATTGGGTCGGGCTCCGGATTTTTACTGCCACCACCGGGGGCAACCTCGACGATCAATTGCGCAAATGTTTCGGCAAAACCAGACAAAGGGCGCGCAATGATCCATGCGCGGGTATGGGTCCAATGCGGTAAAAACGACGTCACAATATCGGTCATCACGCGGGCCGGAATAAAGGCATAGGCGGTGGTGAATACCGCTTTTTCGTTCAACGGTTTGGCCTGCGCAGGCAAGCCGCCGGGGGGGGTCGCATAGGGCATCATTCAGTCCTTAAAATGCTCGATCAGGCGAAATTCGGCGATCCGCTCAACTTGTCTACAGGCGGTTTTAAATTCAACCTTCGTTTCATTGTTCAGCCGTTTTTCAAAGGCCGCCAAAATCGATGCTTTTGTGTGATCGCGCACGGCAACGATAAAGGGAAACCGGTGCTTGGCGACATAATCGCTGTTCATTTGCTGAAACGCGGCGCGCTCATCATCGGTAAGGGCGTCAAGTCCGGCGCTTGCCTGTTCTGATGTGCTTTCGGTCGTCAGCCTTTTTGCCGCCGCCAGCTTGCCTGCCAAATCGGGGTGGGCGTTCAGAACAGCCAACCGTTCAGCATCGGAAGCGGCGCGAAAAATCCGGCACAGCAGGCTGTGAACGCCCACCGCGCTGTCGTGGGCCGGGCCGATTTCAAGGTCAAATGCGCGATCTGCAATCCACGGAGAATGTTCAAATATGCTGCCAAAACTGGCGACAAAATCATCGCGTGTCATGTCGAGCAACCCTGTGCCCTGTCGCGGGGGATGATGATGCGCCCAATGCCGCGCAATATCGATGCGCCGTGGAAACCACACCTCGGCATGGCTTTGGGCATAGTCGATAAATCGGCGCAAAGCCTGCACGCGCCCGGGCCGCCCGATCAATCGGCAATGCAACCCGATGGACATCATTTTTGGGTTGCCCTCGACACCTTCGGCATAAAGCGCGTCAAAGCTGTCCTTTAGATAGGCATAAAATTGATCGCCCGAATTGAACCCTTGTGGCGTGGCAAAGCGCATGTCGTTGGCATCCAGCGTATAAGGAATGATCAGTTGATCACGATCGCCAATGCGCACCCAATGCGGCAAATCATCGTCATAGGCGTCAGATACATAGTCAAAACCGCCCTCGGCCGCCGCCAGTGCCACGGTATTGACCGAACAACGCCCAGTGTACCACCCGGTGGGGCGCGCGCCCGTTACCTCGGTGTGCAATTTGATGGCGGCATCCATATCCGCGGTTTCAGCCGCCGCGCTGGCGTCTTTGTATTCAACCCACTTCAACCCGTGGCTGGCAATTTCCCACTCCGCGTCCTGCATCGCCTTCACTTGGTCGGGCGACCGCGCAAGTGCTGTGGCCACGCCATAAACCGTCACCGGAATGGCGGCGCAGGTGAACAAACGATGCAAGCGCCAGAAACCAGCGCGGGCGCCATATTCATAGATGGATTCCATGTTCCAATGCCGCTTGCTCGCCCATGGCGCCGCACCGACGATTTCCGACAAAAATGCCTCGGAACCCGCATCCCCGTGCAGAATGTTGTTTTCGCCGCCTTCTTCGTAATTCACCACGAATTGAACCGCGATTTTTGCGCCGTTCGGCCAGATCACCTTGGGCGGGGTCGGGCCATAGCCGATCATGTTGCGCGGGTATCGGGGGGGGGGCTGCGTCATAATTTACACTGTTCTGTTAAGTCGGGTTTTGATGGCGTGGCAAATTCCTTGTGCCAAGCCGGTTTAAGCATTTGCACCTCGACCGAAATTGGTCAAGGCTTTAGCAAACCTAAAAAAGGAGGCTTTTTATGGCCGAGGGATATTTGACGACGCATGTTTTGGACACCGCTTTGGGCCAACCGGCGGCGGGGCTGCGGATCGAGCTGTACCGTTTGCACGGTGATCAGCGCGATCTTGTGATCGAAAAAACCACCAACGAGGATGGCCGTACCGATGCGCCGATCCTGCCAAAAGACGGTTTTTCCTTGGGGCAATACGAGCTGATTTTTCACGCCGGTGAGTACCTGCGCGCCAATGGTCAGGCAACGGATGATTTGCTGTTTTTGGATGTGATCCCGATCCGCTTTGGCATGACCGAACAGGATCATTATCACGTACCCCTGTTGTTGTCACCGTTTAGTTTTTCCACCTATCGCGGCAGTTAACTGTGAACAACGCCTTGATATAAAATTATTATTCTGTGTTGATATGCCGCCAAACGGCGATCCACAGGCGGGCTACAAAATAACCTGATACTCGCGTTGGCCTTTGGCGACATTGGCGACACAGAATGTTTGCCCCGCCGCAGGTTCGGCCAATAATTGTTCGCCGCTCAACCCGATGCTGGCTGAGGTGGCAAAAAGACGATCCAGATTTTGCCCGCCAAAAGCAGGGCAGGAAATTTGGCTGGCGGGAAATTCGACCGCGTGCAGAAATTTACCCGCGCTGGAATAGGCGGCAACGCGCGACGCGCCCCATTGTGCAATCCAGACGTTGCCGTCGGCGTCGACAACAGCCCCATCGGGATTTAATCCCTCGCCGGTAAGATCAAGCCAAACCTCGGCCTTGCCTTCGGGCCAGCCGTTCAGCGGGTCGAGCTTTTGGCGCATGACTTTTTTCGTCGCGGTATCGGTGAAATAGGCAAATTGCCGACAGGGCGAAAAACAGATCGCGTTGGAAATGCTGATCGGGGCATAAAGCTGTTGCAACTGGCCGCGATAATACCGGTAGATTGCCCCTTCATTTGGCTCGGTATTTTTGCCCATTGTACCAATCCAGAACCCACCCCAAGGATCGGCGCGACCGTCGTTGGAACGGGTGATTTTATTGTCGGCCTCTAACGGAATTAATTCCACACGATCGCCTGTTTCGACATTGAAGGCAAAAAGGCTGACCTCGTCCGCGATCATCAATGTGTCGCGGTCAAGCCAGCCCGCCGCCGATACATGCCGGGAAAATTGCCAGACCGACAGTTCATCCGCTTTGCGGGTAAACAGTTTGCGTCCGAGGATATCAAACCAGAAAAATTGCCCGCGAAGCGGGTGCCAAAACGCGCCTTCGCCCAGCTTGCAAGTGGTATCTTCAAACACTTGAATTTGCACGGCGCGATTTCCCTAGTCGTTGTCGGTAAGACCTGCGCCCGCCCCGGACAGACGCGAGGCATCGGATTCCGGCACAAAGGTTTTGGCAGCAAAGCTTGTTAGCTTGTCCAGGATTTCAGGCGGGAATTCAAGGCGCGGTAGGGCAGATTGTGCGCCCATATCCGCTGGTCCGGCCCGCGTGATGATGATCGAGGTGCCGCTGTGTTGGCGGTGAAACGCCAGCGAATATTCGGCGCCACCGGCATCTAGATAGCCAGACAAAAGTGCGGGCGCATCCAAATCATAAAGCGTGACAGACCCCAGATCTGCGACCAGCCAATCAAGGGTGGCGGGGCCGGCGGTTGCAATTCGAGCGTCAAAAACCTCTAGACCCTGGTCGCTGACCTTGGTTTTTATCGCCGTGATCGGTTGGTTCAAAACCGCCATCAATGACTGCCAATCGGCATCTGTCGGGGTGTTAATGGCGTTAAACGCCTGCGCCAGATCGCGCGCCAGCGCCCATGGCAATCCGGCCCCGGCGGCGGCTTTTGTGATCAGGGATGCGGCTTCGTTTCGGGAATGGCTCATGACGCGCCCTCATAGATAGGAAAGCACCAATCCGCCGCCTTGTCCGCGCGAATTTCAGCGGCACAGGGCGCGCCTTGGAACATGGTAATCCGTGTCCATCGATCGGAACGCGGATCAAATTTGCAAGCACCGAAAAACGCCAATTTAAACCGCAGTATATCAATCGGCAGGCAGGTATCGGCAATCATGTTGTCCTGCACCTCGGCATAAGGGTAGCGCACGGCCGATTGAACGCGGCGGGTTATCTGGCGCATCTCAGGATGCAGCATCAAAAACGCGGCGACGGTTTGATCGGGCGCGGCGGCCGACAGCGCGCTTTGCAATGATTTCACCTGTCGCGCGATGTCCAGAGGTTGTTCTTTTTCTGCGCCGTCTTCGAGGTGGCGCAGGCCCAAACGTGGTTCTTGTTTTTCTTCGGAGACGTACCAAAATTGTGCGCATTCACGTGGAATTTCAAAATCATACGCCGTGGCCCAAGCGAAATCATCCGCAATGATCTGGCCCAGTTCCGCAACCTTCATCGCCGGTGTCAGGCTCGGGTTTGTGGTGGATGCCATGTGCTCCGCCAGATCATCAACCAATTCACCATAAGGCTCCAGCATCATGGCGGCGATACATTCTTGTGCCTCAAGCGAAAGTGTCTCGCACCGCGTCAGCAGCTTTTGCCAAGGATAGGGCGTGGACAAATATTCGGCGTCAATTTCTTGGGCCAAATCCCGCAGTTCCTGTTCCAAAACCCGTGTGCGTTTTTCCTGCCGCGTGTCTGCCACGACCCATGATTTAACGTGGCGTTGAGCACGCTCAAAAAAGGTCAGAAATGCCGCGATTTTTTCCGGTGTCGCTGTGGGCAGTGCCAAAACCCGCCCCAGCGCGGTTTCGCGTGCCATCACCCAGTTATTGATCAAAACCGGATGGTTGATCACGAAGGGCGCCATGCCAAGGCCGGTCGAATTGCCAATGCCAAGAAACCGTTTTGACGCAGGCGTCAGTTTGGCGGCATTTGGATTGCGGGCCGCCGCAACGTGTTCCACCAGATCATGGGAAAACTCGCGGATCAGCCACACCGCCAGCATTTCCACCCGAAACGGATGCGCCCCGATGCTGCGGTCCAAAATTTTGCTGCGATCCGCAATGCCAAATTTACCGTTGCCATAAACCGCGGTTGTGCGCATCAAATAGCCGGTGTTTTGCAGCAATTCGGCGTCAGGCTGGCGGCCTTCGGCAAGGGCACCAACTGTGTGATCAAAAAACCGCATCGATTTATTCGCACGGCTCAGAACCAGTTCTTTGTCAGAACAACGCCCGGCCTCTTGTTTGGGGACATTGCCTTGCAAACGGTCCAGATCGCTGGTTTCTGGCACGCCGTCAAATAGCGCAAATGTGGCATCCCATGCCTCGGCAATCACCCGATCGGTCCGATTTTCCGGTTCAAGATTGTTGGAAAAGGCAATCAGCGAATAGGTGTGCCCATCCAGATCAACCGCATAAACCGCGCGGCCATAACCCTTGGCGTCCATTTCCCAAACCGGTCGGGTGACGGTGGCGGCCTCGGCATTCAGTTGGCGGATCAGGCTGTGCATAAAACTAAGCCGCGTTGGGAAAGACGCGCCCATACGCGCCAATCGCATCACCTGATTTGCCGGGCGTAATACAGGGGCCGTCATTTCTTTGCCGGCCCAAAAGAGCGGTCATAAAATCGCACCCAATTGTCCCCCATGATGCCTGCAACCTCTTCTTTGTTGAACCCGAAATCCGGCAGGGCGGCCTCTATTCGTGCAAAACTGCGGTTGTCCTGAAACCAGTTGGGTTGCGGCGGAAAACCTGCGTTCTTGGCCGACCCTTCACCAAAATCAACGTCTTTGGTCCAGCGGCCATTGCGCATCCATGTAACAATGCTGTCGGGTTGATCCTGACACAAATCTGACCCCAACCCCAAGGCACGCACCCCGTATTTATCAGCGGCTTTGGCGATCATCTGGCAAAAATCATCCAGCTTGCATTTGGTGCCGCCCTTCAGGTGGTGCGGGTACATCGAAAACCCCAACATGCCACCGGATGAGGTAAGTTCGCGCAACACCTCGTCAGATTTATTGCGCAGCGCATCATGCCACCATTTCGGGTTGGCATGGGTGATGGCAATCGGGCGGGCCGAATAATCGATCGCTTCCAGCGTGGATCGATCCGCCGAATGGCTCATGTCGATGACCATGCCGACACGGTTCATTTCGGCCACCACCTGTTTGCCCATGCGGGTCAAGCCGGCGTCGTCATCTTCATAACAACCCGTCGCCAAAAGCGATTGGTTGTTATAGGTCAGCTGCATAAACCGCGCGCCCAGCCGGTGCCAAACCGCGACCAGATCGATGTCATCCTCAATCGGCGACGGGTTTTGGAACCCAAAAAAGATCGCGGTGCGTTTGGTTTTTTTGGCCAGCCGGATATCTTCGCCGGTGAAACCTTGAAAAATCAGGTCGGGGAAGGCTTGAAACCAGCGATTCCAAGCCTCTACATTCAGGACCGTTTCCCGAAAATTTTCGTGATAGGCGATGGTGACATGCACCGCATCAACATTTCCAGCCCGCATTTGGCGAAAGATTTTTTCCGACCAATTGGCGTATTGTAAACAATCGACGCGATATGCCATGCGCTATTTCCCGTAATAAAGACCGACTACATGTTCTGCTTCGGCAAAGAACAACCAACGTGTGACAAAGGCGCCGGCCAGATGCAAGACCACAACAACAGCGCCCAGCAGGTGACCAACGTCAAAGGCCAACAATATTGCCAAGGGAAGTACGCTCATCAACAGGATGCCGATGACCCGCAATTTCTGGGCGTGTTTGCGGGCAATCCGGTAGACCATTTCTTTTAGCAAATAGTTGGTGCCAGTGTGGGGTGGTTCCAACATTCGTACGTCCCCAATGCCACCAAGGCCGGTGGCGGAACCTTGTGTGTGGCCTCGCGCTGCAAAGCGTTTGTCGCCGATGATCCACCACGCAACCTGACCCAAGCCCAAAACCGCCAATAAATATGTTGCCAAGGTCAGGTTGTTGCTAAGCAGGGCACCACCGGTCAAGCTGTAGCCAAGAAACAGCGCCGAGGTGGTCCAGTCGTTCCAACGCGGCACGGTTTTAAGCTGGGCATAAATCATCGAGGTGGCAAAGATCGTTGCCACCGCCAACGCCGTGCCGATCCATCCAAGGGCCGTCAGGCGCGTATCAAAAAATACCAAGCCAGCGCCGTAAATCGCCATGACAACCAAGGTGGCCACCGCAAACCAGCCCTCGCGGCTCAGCCAGCTGGTGCGCCATTGGGTGAAGGCACGTATCGCGCGCTGTGGATTTCCAAGATGCAACGTGGACGCCAGCAAACCGCCAACCGCCAACAGGTAAGCCACCGCAAAAAATACAAAAGCGACCCAGCCCGAAAAATCCGGAAAGCCAAGGCCAAGAAAACCCAGCAAGCCAAAGCCGATGCCGGAACAAACCGTAAAAATTATAACCGAGGGTGCGGGATGCATGTCAGAGGCGCTCCAATGCTTTGTCCAGCCACCCCAGAAAACCACCCGCATCGATTGCGACGGGTTCCAGCAGAGGGGCCAGAATATCAAATTCTTCAACCGCTTGATCCTTGGGTCGCGGCGGCAGGTATTTATTGACGGGTTTTGTGCCCAACTCGGGCATCAGGTCAAAGCCGCCGCGTTCGGCAACCAATTGTGACACGGCGGAATTTTCATCGGCAAAATCGCCAAAATGCCGCGCGCCAGCCGGGCAGGTGCGCACGCAAGCCGGTTCGCGATCCACTTCGGGCAGGTTTTCATTGTAAATACGATCCACGCACAAGGTGCATTTTTTCATCACCCCTTCGGCCTGATCCATTTCGCGCGCGCCATAAGGGCAGGCCCATGCACATAAACCACAGCCGATACAGGCGTCTTCATTGACCAAAACGATGCCATCCTCAACCCGTTTATAACTGGCTCCTGTGGGGCAAACGGTGACACATGGCGCGTCTTCGCAATGAAGGCAGCTTTTGGGAAAATGCACCAATTGCGCGGGTTTTTCGGCTGGTTTCACCTCAAAACTGTGAACACGATTTAGGAATGTGCCGGTAGGATCTTCGCCATAGGGGTCTTGGTCCGAAAGTGGCGCACCGTACCCTTGGGTGTTCCAGCCCTTGCAGGCAATGACACAGGCGTGACAGCCAACGCAAGTGTCCAGATCGATGACCAGCCCCAGCTTTTTTGCGGTTTCTGTTGGCAAACTGGTCATGGCTGAACCCCTTCTTCTGGTTCTAAATATCCCCGCCGGAGGCAAGAAATCTTACAAGAACATCGCATCATTTCGCCCCCACCTTGATTTCATCCGGCCCCTTGCCAACGGGCGATTTGATCGGGCCAAAACTGGGTTCAGACACCGCAATTGCATCCGTGCGCACCACATTTACCCGCAAATCAAACCACGCGGCCTGACCGGTGATCGGGTCGGAATTCGACCAGCGCAACCCGTCGCCTTTGGGTGGCAGCAATTCGTGGATCAGATGGTTCAACAAGAACCCCTCGTTGGCCTCCGGTGCCCGCTCGTCCAGCGCCCAGGCGCCCTTGCGCTTGCCAATGGCGTTCCATGTCCAGACAGTTTTGCCATTCAGCGCCTCCATCCGCACCACCGGCACCGTGATTTCTCCATGGGCCGAGGTGACCTTGGCCCAATCGCCTTCGGCAAAGCCCTGTTCGCGCCAAATTTCGCCGGAAACATACAAGGGATTGCGCCCGTGGATTTGCCGCAGCCAAGCGTTTTGTGTGCCCCAACTGTGATACATCGCCATCGGGCGTTGCGTCAGCGCGTGATAGGGAAAATCGTTCTCATCAATCCGCGTGCCTTCAAAAGGCGGATACCAGATCGGCAGCGGGTCCATGGTTTCCTTGATTTGCGCGCGCAGATGATCTGGCGGCTGGATTTTACCGCGCCCTTCGGCGGCAAGGCGGAATTTCTGCATCGGCTCTGCATAAAGATTAAAGATATAAGGCTGAACGCTGTCATAGATCCCGCGCGATACCGCCCATTCCTGATAGGCCTTGTTCCACGGTTTGAAAAACAGCGCTTCGGCGGGAATATGATCCACCCAGAACCCGCCATTTTCGATATAACGCTCCAACTGCTTGGGACTCGGCTCGCCGCGCCCTTTGCCTTTGCCGTCTTTGCCACGAAAACCCGCCAAGGGCCCGACACCGGGGCGGCGTTGGTGGTTGACGATATAGTCGGCATAGTCCTTGTACAATGCCTTGCCGTCTTTATCGACAAAACCCGGCAGGCCAAGCCGCGCCCCCAGATCGATCACCACCGATTGGAACCCGCGCACGTCGCGATCCGGTTCAATAACCGGCCAGCGGATGCTGTCAGACATCGCCTCGGCCTCGGAAATCGGACGATCCAGCAGGGAAATACAGTCGTGGCGTTCCAGATAGGTCGTGTCGGGCAAAACCAGATCGGCATAGGCGACCATTTCGCTTGAATAGGCATCGGAATAGATGATGTTGGGGATCACATAGTCGCCATTTTCATCCTTGTCCGTCAGCATTTCCATCACGGCCTTGGTATTCATCGATGAATTCCACGCCATATTGGCCATATACAGAAACAACGTGTCGATTTTGTAAGGATCACCCGCATGGGCATTGGAAATCACCATATGCATCATGCCATGTGCCGACATCGGGTTTTCCCAGGTAAAGGCCTTGTCGATGCGGGTCGGGCTGCCGTCTTCTTTCAACATCAAATCGTCCGGACCATGAACAAAACCCAAATGCGGGCCGTTCAGGGGTTGGTCGGGGTTATGGCCTGAATGCGGTTTTGGATGGGCTTCCGGTGGTTTGGGATAGGGCGGTTTAAAGCGAAAACCACCCGGAACCTCGACGCTGCCCAACAGGATTTGCAGCATGTGCAACGCGCGACAGGTTTGAAAGCCGTTGGAATGCGCCGAAATACCGCGCATCGCATGAAAAGACACCGGGCGGCCGATCATTTTGTCGTGTTTTTCGCCGCGAAAATCTGTCCATGGCTGATCTATGGTGATCTCTTCTTCAAAGGCTGTAAAAGCCAGTTCGGCGGCAATGCGGCGGATACGGTCCGCCGGTATGCCGCAGCGATCGGCCACAGCCTCGGGCGCGTTTTCATCGCCCAGATATTTTTCGGCCAACAACTGAAACACCGGGCGATATGACACGCCCGCACTGCGATAAGTGCCTGCCATATCGGGCTTCACGCCTTTGCCATCAAAGGGCACGGGCTTGGCTGTGACGCGATCCAGAACTTGCATTTTTCCGTTTTCGTCACGCAGGAACAGCCCGTGTTCGGGGTGGGTTTCATCGCAATTCACCAAAACCGGCGCGTTTGTGTACCGGTTCAGATAGTCCAGATCGACCTTGCCCGCCTTGAGCAGGCAATGGATCAGGGCCAGAATGAACAGACCGTCAGTGCCCGGCGTGATGCCGACCCATTCGTCCGCAATGGCGTTATAGCCCGAGCGGATCGGGTTGACGCCAATGATTTTGGCACCGCGTTCCTTGAGCTTGCCCAAGCCGATTTTGATCGGGTTGCTGTCGTGATCTTCGGCAACGCCAAATATCATGAACAATTTTGTGCGATCCCAATCGGGTTGGCCAAATTCCCAAAACGCCCCGCCCATGGTGTAAATGCCCGCGGCCGCCATGTTGACGGAACAAAATCCGCCGTGCGCTGCATAGTTTGGTGTGCCAAAACCCTGTGCAAAAAATGACGTCAGCGATTGTGACTGATCGCGTCCGGTGAAAAACGCCAGTTTTTCCGGCGCGGTTTCCCGCAGGTGCGCCATGCGGGTGGTGGCGATTTCCAGTGCTTCGTCCCAGGTGATTTCCTCAAACGCACCTGACCCGCGCGGCCCGACGCGTTTCAAGGGTGCGCGCAGACGCGATGGCGCGTTGATCTGCATGATGCCCGCGCTGCCTTTGGCACAAAGAACACCGCGATTGATCGGGTGATCGCGGTTGCCCTCGATATACGAAACCTTGCCGCTTTTCAGATGCACATTGATGCCACAGCGACAGGCGCACATGTAACAAGTGGTTTTGCGAATTTCGTCAGAAACCTTGGGCGAAGTATCCAGTTGTGGTTGCGTATGCTTCATAATTTCCCTCAATTTCCGTTATTCGCAAAACTTTTTCCACCTACCGCGGGGGTATTTCGGGAAAATGTTACTAACCATGTTGGTAAAGTCAAACCCATGTTTTTACCATGCCATTCTAAGCAAACTTGCGGTGCTAAGCCCGACAAGTAAAAACAGACAGACCGGGCGATAGTAGCTTTCCCATTTTGGCCGAAATAAAAGCGTGCCAAAATAAACGCCCACAACCGTTGGTACCGAAAGGATCACCCCGCGAACGGCCGCGGGGCGGTCCATGACGCCGGAAACCAACAAGGTTACCAGCGATGTTGCGGCGGTGAAAAACAAAAACAAAACCAGCGTTGCCCGCATGGTACGGGCCGGTGCCGCGCGCGCCATCACATAAAGCGCGACAACCATACCGCCAACGGACGCCAAGCCGGTGACAATGCCTGCCACAAACCCCGAAATCCAAAGCCCGGCTTTGCTGGCGATGAAACTGCTTTTGATTTTGAAAAACTGGCTTAGCGCCAAGGTGATGATCACCACAAGGGCAATGGTTTTTGACGTTGTCACCGAAACCGCCAATGTCAACGCCAGCCCAAAGGGCACGCCAAGGGACGAGCCGACAACCAGCCCAATGGTGGTACTGCGGTCGGCCTCTTGCCAGCCGCCACGCACCATCAGAAATGACGCGCCCAGTTCCAGAAACCATGCGATCGGGATCAATTCCACCGGTGGCAATATCAACACGGCACTGGCCATCACCAAGGCTGACAGGGCAAAACCGGAAAATCCACGCACCACGCCTGCAACAAAAACAATGGCGACAAGCGCCAAAGCCTCGGTTTGGGAAACATTCAGGAGGGTTGCAAATTGTTCCATGCCGCGGGCTTATGCCCTTTTGGGTGCCAGAATTGCCGCCAAAGCAATCGAGGCAAGCCGCGCGGCGGCTGGATCGGCGCGGCTGGTTAACAGGATCGGCGTTTTTGCCCCCATCACCAGACCCGCGGCACAACCGCCCGACAGATAAACCAGGGCCTTAAAAAGTGTGTTGCCGGATACAATATCCGGGGTGATCACCGCGTCGGCGCGACCCGCGACCGGATCACCCGTCAGCCCTTTGACCGCCGCCGCCGCAGGCGACAGGATCAAATCAAGCGCCAAGGGGCCGGAAATTTTCAGGTTTGGAAACTCAGCCCGCGCCCAGTCTTGCAATGCGCGGGCTTCAACGGCGCTGGGCACCGAGGGGATCGGGTTTTCGGTGGCCGACAGAATGGCGATTTTGGGATCATTATTGCCCAAAGCGGTAAAAATTTGTACCACAGCGCGGATCGCATCGTGGCGGGTTTCCATGTTGGGGGATACGTTTACGGCGGCGTCGGAAATCAGGATCGGCCTGCCGCCATCCGGTGGTGAGATATGAAAAACATGCAGCAAACGCGCGCCCGTGCGCAGCCCTGCATCGCGGGCCAAGGCGGTTTTCATGAAAACATCGGTGTGCAACTGACCCTTCATCAAAATATCGGCCCCGCCTGACCCACACAGTTCGGCGGCTTTGCGGCCCGCGTCTTCTTCGCCAGTGGCGTCGACGAGGGGAAAATCTGAAATGTCCCAGTTCAGTTTTGCGGCCTCGGCGTGGATATCCGCCGTTTCGCCGACAAAAATCGGGATCATGATGCCCGCCTCGACACCGGCTTTGGCGGCTTGCATTGGCAAACTTGCCCCCGCGCGGGCGATCGCCACACGGGCGGGCGTGCGGGCCTGGGCCAATTCAAGCAAACTGGCGGGGCAAACAGGTTCGGCCGGGCTTAGAAACCCGGCCGACTGTGATGTTTTAGCTATGCTCATGCGCCGGTTTGCGGGCGCATGTCAGCCTTTGAAATACCGGCAACGGCCACCGGCTTTTTCATCGCATCGCGACGGAAAGGTTCACCCAGTTCCTTGTTCAGGATGATTTCGATGAAAGTGGTTTTACCCTCGTTCATCTGCGCCTTGACGGCGGTATCCAGTTTCGCGGTCAAATCTTCCATCGATGTGGCCTGAACACCAACCAACCCACAGGCAGTGGCGATCGCGGCGTAAGAAACATCTTCGTCCAGCTCGGTGCCGACAAAATTATCTTCAAACCACAGCGTCGTGTTACGCTTTTCCGCGCCCCACTGGTAATTGCGGAAAATAACCATGGTGATTGCGGGCCATTCGCCACGGCCAACCGCAGACATTTCGTTCATCGAAATACCAAAGGCACCGTCACCTGCAAAACCAACAACAGGCACATCAGGGCAGGCGATTTTGGCACCAGCGATGGCAGGAAAACCATACCCGCAAGGGCCAAACAGGCCCGGTGCCAGATATTTACGCCCCGCTTCAAACGTGGGATAAGCGTTGCCGATGGCGCAATTGTTGCCGATATCGGATGAAATAATTGCGTCTTTTGGCAGGGCGGATTGAATGGCGCGCCATGCCATACGCGGCGACATGTGATCCGGTTTGTCATTGCGCGCACGTTCGTTCCAGGTTGTACCCGGATCGTCATCTTCGTGATCCATCGATGTCAATTCTTGTGCCCAAGCCGATTTTGTTTGTGCAATCAAAGCCTTGCGCTCGGCACGACCCGCATCACCGGCACCCGAACCCAGCTTTGCCAAAATGGCGGTTGCCACTTTTTTCGCGTCACCGACGATACCCACAGTAACCTTTTTGGTCAGACCGATACGATCAGGGTTCAAGTCAACCTGAATGATTTTGGCACCTGTCGGCCAATAATCAATGCCATACCCGGGCAGCGTGGAAAACGGGTTCAACCGGGTGCCCAGCGCCAAAACAACGTCAGCTTTGGAAATCAATTCCATGCCCGCTTTGGAGCCATTATAGCCCAAAGGGCCGACGGACAAAGGGTGTGATCCCGGGAATGCATCGTTGTGCTGATAGCCACAGCACACCGGTGCATCCAGCCGTTCAGCCAGATCGGCAGAAGCCGGGATTGCACCGGCCAGCACCACGCCAGCACCGTTCAGAATGACGGGAAATTTTGCGGTGGACAGCAATTCAGCGGCCTGTGCAATCGCGTCTTCACCACCGGAGGGGCGCTCAAATTCGACGATTGCAGGCAATTCAATGTCGATCACTTGCGTCCAGAAATCACGCGGGATGTTGATTTGCGCCGGTGCGGATGCGCGCTTGGCCTGCAAAATCACCCGGTTCAGGGTTTCGGCGATGCGCGTCGGGTCACGCACTTCTTCCTGATAGGCAACACAGTCGGCGAACAGGTTCATCTGTTCCATTTCCTGAAAACCACCCTGACCGATGGTTTTGTTTGCCGCTTGTGGCGTCACCAGCAACAGCGGCGTATGGTTCCAATAGGCGGTTTTAACGGGCGTTACAAAATTTGTAATGCCGGGGCCGTTCTGGGCAACCATCATCGACATTTTGCCGGATGCACGGGTGAAACCGTCGGCCATCATACCCGCGTTGCATTCGTGCGCTGCATCCCAAAAGGTTACACCAGCGGCTGGAAACAGATCGGAAATAGGCATCATTGCGGAACCAATAATGCCAAAGGCATGTTCAATACCGTGCATTTGCAAAACTTTTACAAAGGCTTCTTCGGTGGTCATTTTCATGAGTGTCGTTCCTTGTTGGGTGGTTCATAGGCAGCAAATCGATAGAAAAATCCGACTTCAGCCCGCAAACGAGAAAATCTTGTGCCTGTTTTACCGAAACATAGCAAATGGTTTTAGGGCCAGATGCAGGTAACGATTAAGGCCAGACGGTGAAGCTTTGGTTCTTGTGGGCTTATTCGTCATGAATTACTGATGCCAGACGCCGTATGCCCTCGGGGATACGTTTGCTGGAAATTGATGAATAGCCAAGGCGATAGTAGTTTTCCCCTTCATTTCCACTAAAAAATGGGACTCCGGATTCAATCAAAACCCCCTGTGCCCGCGCGTCATGGGCGATTTCGGTCGCGGTTTTTTTCTTTGGGCATCGCATCCAGATTGACGAGCCGCCAAAATCGCCAGTTCCCGCGATTTCAAGTCGGTTGACCTTGATTTCATGATCGATCAATTCGCGCCGCTCGTGAAACGCCAGTCTGATCCGGCGGATCAGCGCGTCATAGTGACCACGGGACAAAAAATACGCCGTGGTGCGTTGAATATGCCCCGGAATATGGCGCAAAACCGTTGATCGCAGCGCCCGGGCCTCGGCGATAAACGGCGCGGGACCAACCAGATAGCCCAGACGCAAACCCGGGAAAAGCGATTTGGAAAACGATCCGACATGAATGACGCGGCCATCCTCGTCCAAAGATTTTAACGCCGGTGACGGCGGTTTTAAAAACGCCATTTCAAATTCATAGTCATCCTCGACAATCAGGAAATCATCTTGCCTTGCACGTTCCAACAACGCCATGCGACGGTTAAGCGGCATGGTTGCATTGGTTGGGCATTGGTGGCTGGGCGTGGTAAAAACAACATCGGTTTCGCGGGGCAATTGCGACAGAACCATACCGTTTTTATCAATCGAAGTGGGGGCGAGATGGCATCGCACTTGGCGCAAGATATCGCGCAGCCCCGAATAACATGGATTTTCAAAGGCCGCCGTTCGGCGTTGTGTCAACAAGACTTGCGCCGTCAGCCACAGGGCGTTTTGCGCCCCTGCGGTGATTAAAATTTCATCAGAATTCGCTAAAATGCCGCGCCGCGGCAAGGTGTGCCGGGCGATAAAGGCGACCAGTTGCGGATCATCCCGGTCGGCGTAGTCGGTGGTCAGCGGGGTGAAATCGCGTTTTCCCAAGGCATCCAGCGCACAAAGGCGCCAGTTTTGCTGATCAAACAGGCTGCGGTCGGCCTGACCATAGATGAAAGGAAATTCAAAACTTTCCCAATCCGCCAGTTTTTCCACAGCACGTGATCCTGAAAACCGTTGGCCGATGGCGCGTGACCAATCCACGGAATCGCGCGATTTTTTCTGCGGCAAATCAGGCGCGGGGGGGGCATTGGCGGATACATAATACCCCGATTTACCCTTTGACGTCAGATAGTCATCGGCCATCAATTCCTGATAGGCCAGCGTCACGGTCAGGCGCGAAATGCCCAAATGTGTAGCCAGTTTTCGGGATGACGGCAGCTTTTCGCCGGATCGAAAACGGCCAGACAGGATGCCGCTGGCAACCATTTGGCGGATTTCGGTTTGCAGCGTGCCTTCAAAAGCCGGGTTAAGGAAAAAGACTTCTTCTGATATGGGCATTTTCTGGCCTTATGACATAGGTTTTTTGGATATATCATGCCGTGGAAAATGGCAATTCCGCTGTGCAGAAATGGGCGTTTACAGCCGGTTTCATAGGCGGAACTCCCATAGAATAACCCCGCCCTATTTACACAGAACGGGGTTATTTGTGTTTGGGCCGTAAGCGGTTTAGCCGAATACTTTGGTCAATGCTTTGTCGACTGAATCGGTGATTTGGTCGATGTCGTCGGCTGTGGCAATCAGCGCTGGGCTGAAACACAGCGTATTGTTAAAGCCCGGCAGCGACCGGTTGGTCATGCCGATAATGACACCTTGAGCCATACAATCCGCCACCACAGCCTGCGCGATTTTTTCGTTCACGGGTTCGCGTGTTGCGCGATCTACGACCAATTCGGCCCCCAAGAACAAGCCTTTGCCGCGCACCTGCCCGATGGCCGCGTGTTTTTCTGACAGGGCGTGCAGATTGTTCATCATGCGATCCCCCATGGCCAACGTATTGTCCAACAGGTTTTCGTCTTCGATGATGCGGATGTTTTCAAGCGCCGCCGCAGGGCCCGCGGTACAGCCGCCAAAGGTGGAAATATCGCGGAAATAGTTCATCGGATCGCTGGCGTCGTCTTTGAACATGTCAAACACCGCCTCGGTTGTCACCAGACAGGCAATCGCCGCATACCCTGATGCAACACCTTTGGCCATCGTGACCATATCAGGTTTCACCCCGTAATGTTGATAGCCAAACCAAGTGCCGGTGCGGCCAACGCCACAAACCACTTCGTCAATATGCAGCAAGATATCGTATTTTGTACAGATTTCCTGGACCTTTTCCCAATACCCGGCTGGCGGGACGATAACGCCGCCGCCCGCAGTGATCGGTTCAAGGCACAGGGCACCAACAGTGTCGGGGCCTTCGCGCAGGATCACTTCCTCAATGGCTTCTGCGGCGCGGACACCATAGTTGTCGCAATCCCACTGGGCGCGATATTCAAGGCAATGCGGCACCTCGACAAAACCCGGCGTGAAAGGGCCGTACTGCGCGTTGCGCTCTGGCTGGCCACCCGCCGACAGGGCGGTGATCGTTGTGCCATGGTAATCACGCTGGCGGAACAAAACCTTGTGCTTTTTGCCGCCGTTGCGTTTCATCGCAATCTGGCGCACCATTTTAAAGGCTTTCTCGTTCGCTTCGGAACCGGAATTTGTGTAATAGACCCGCGACATGCCGGGCATTTTATCGATCAGCTTTTTAGAAAAATTTGCCCCGGGGATTGATCCGGCAGAGCCGGCAAAATAATTCAGCTTGATCAATTGATCGCGCACGGCGTTTGCGATGCTTTCGCGGCCATAGCCAACATTCACCGTCCAAACGCCCCCGGAAACGGCATCAAGGTGTTCTTTGCCCGCCTGATCCCAGACACGCATGCCTTTTCCCTCGACGATGATCTTAGGATCAGAGGTTTCATAGGGCTTGTGCTGTGACAGGTGATGCCAAACATGCGCACGGTCATTTTGAACGACTTCTTGAATGTCGTTCGTCAAGTAGCTCGAATCCATCGGTGCCTCCTAATATCATGAAAAACAGAAAATACGCGGAAACCCGCGCTTTTGTCTACTGTAACGATGGCGAAACCTTGCGCCGAAAAATAGGGCCAGTTGTATGTATAAGATAAGTCCAAAATGGGTTTTCGTAATTTGGAGTTTTTTGAAGAATTTTTCATAACATGTTGAAAAAAAGCTGATTATTTACATGAAATTGCAAAAAGTGATTGTTCAGTAATTCATTTTTGGCAAAGGCCGACCAAAAACCATTTGATCGGGTGCCACAAATCGTTAGCATTTCGATATTGCCAGACATGAAAAATGTTTTGGCACGCCGGGTGGGTCAATCACAGGCTTATCACTGGATTTGTGATGGCAGATGTGCTTCCCTTCGGTCGTTGGATCGAATGGGCCGCTATAATGATGCGGCACCGGGCAATCCTGCACGTATAAATATAAGGCAACACTTATGTTGCTACATAACTGGGAGAGAGATGAATGAATTTGAAACACAATCTTATGGGTGCCGTTGCTGGTATCGCTTTGTTGTCTGGTACGAGTGCTGCAATCGCTGACGCGCATCTGGACGAGATCACAGTGGCTTATTTCTTGGAATGGCCAACACCAAACCAATTCGCCCAAGCCAACAGCCTGTACGAAGAAGCGCTGGGTGTTAAAGTTAACTGGGTATCCTTTGACGCGGGTACAGCAATGTCCGCTGCCATGGCATCCGGTGATGTACATATTTCTTATTCGCAAGGTGTAACGCCGTTCTTGGTGGCAACCGCTGCTGGTCAGGACTTGCAGGTTGTAGACATCGCTGTTTCCTACTCTGACAACGACAACTGCATTGTGCGTTCCGAGTTGGAAATCAGCAAAGAAAACGTGATGGAACTGAAAGGCAAAAAAGTTGCGGTTCCATTGGGTACAGCGGCGCATTCCGGCTTTTTGGCGCAAATCGCCTATTTCGGTATGTCGGAATCTGATTTTAACATCGTTGACATGGCACCGTCTGATTCCGCCGCTGCATTCAGCCAGCCAAACACAGACCTTGCAATGGCCTGTGGTTGGGGTGGTTCCTTGCGCACAATGAAGCAATTCGGCAATCCGATCATTTCGGGTGCTGAAAAA
>Ga0316204_10003412_pt1 | contig 31923 bp, 25 predicted proteins | sample 6monrhotite_MG_2_FD_205661 | JGI IMG/M metagenome (GOLD analysis project Ga0316204, IMG submission 205661) | Microbial mat bacterial communities from mineral coupon in-situ incubated in ocean water Damariscotta River, Maine, United States -... | ecosystem: Environmental > Aquatic > Marine >... | reverse complement strand
TAGTCAAAGTGTGCCAATTTTTCGGGCTAAACGGGATCGGCAAGATCTGCCGCCTATTGATATTACCGCGAGTGATGATTTTAAACGTCTACGTCACCGACGCTGGTTATTGTATACATTACTCCTCACCGTTATGGCGTACGCGGGATATTATCGCCAGGATCTTTGGATGCCAAAGTGGCAGTACGAGCTTGCGCCATGGCTGGTGACGAATATTCCGCAAAGCAATGAAATATTGAAATACTTGCCGCCAGCAAAAGAAAGACCTGAACCGATAGTAAAAATTCCTGTTCAAAAAACAGCAGTACCAGCTGTGACTGAGCCTGTAGCAGTTATTGCTTCATCACAAGTTGAAACTGAGCAAGGGATAAAAGTCGTTAGCAAAGATAGTGACGTTGTTTTTGAAAAAATACCAGAACAAGATAGGCAAGAATTAGAATCATTAAAACTTACACCTGAACAGGAACAGCATAAAAAAATTCTGGAATTACGTTCTGGTATGGATGAGCATTCTGAAAATGCATTAAAGCTCTCCATACTTTACAGGTCGATGCTTGTGCATGACCGACAGAATACGCAAGCGATACAGGGGTTAATCGACCTAGAGGCATGGTTTGGTAAGACAATACGTCAGGCGATTAATATTGAAGCGTGGGAAAAATCACGATTACTATTAAATATGCTGAAAGAAAGTTTTCCTATTGCCGCACAAAAAGAACATTTCCGTTATATGGAACTACAGACTGAGTCTGCAGAAAAATTGAAAGTATATTTACATAAAGCTGAGCAACATATGCAGGCTAATCGTTTTATTAAACCCTTAGGTATGAATGCACTTGAAGAGTACAACAGAGCTCTATTGCTGGCTCCAGATAGCACAAAAGCGAAACAAGGTGTAGTCAGGATTGCGAACTACTTTTATGAGCAAGCTCGTCAACAACAAAGAGTCAATGAGGTCCAGGCGGCCATTAATGCTACAAATGCGGGTTTACAGGCGGTAAAAGATCATAAAGATTTATTAGCGTTAAAAGATGAATTGCAGTATTCCATAAAACGTCAACAAAATATCCGAGGTCTCTTGGATAATGCTAGATCGCAGCAGGTGAATGGTAATTTAATTTCACCTCGTGGCAAAAGTGCTTATGACTTATATCAAGTGGTTTTATCCGAAAGTCCTGGTAACCCTGTTGCTGTTAAAGGACTGGAAAGAATCGAAGGCAATCTTGTTCAACGGATACAGAATCTAATTAAGCAGAATCAATTTCAAAAGGCAGATGAAAGTTTGCAAGAGGCACGGCAATATTTTAGAAATAGTCGTGCGCTGGATTTCTTACAAAGAAAATTAACCAGTGAAACTTATCGCGCACCAACAATGACAAACTAGCTTGTTCTGGCTGACCTCGATTTGTTAGGTGGGCGACGACGATTGTCCCCAGCTTTATTGTTATGAGATGATCTTTTCTTTCCACTATGTTTACTGCGTTCTGCCCAGATGGGTGGTTTAGGTTTAATCAGTAGCTCGGGATCAACGGATTCTGTTGGAATACGGTGACCGATATACTCTTCAATTTCAGGTAACGAGAAAACGTATTCTTCGCAGGCAAAGCTTAATGCCGTACCACTGGCACCTGCACGGGCCGTACGACCAATGCGATGGACATAGTCTTCAGCATCCTGTGGCAGATCAAAGTTAATAACATGCGAGACGGCGGGAATATGCAAACCACGTGCAGCAACATCGGTAGCGACCAGGATATTTAATTTGCCATCGGTAAATTCATTTAACAGACGCAGGCGTTTGTTTTGTGGAACATCACCGGTTAATAAGGCTGCACCGTAGCCATTACCACGCAGGAAGGCATCGATTTTTTCACCAATGCGTTTAGTGTTGACAAAAATAACGGCACGGGTAAAACCGGAGCTGCCAAGAATACCGAGCAGGAACGGGATTTTTTCATCATTCGATGGATAGTAAGCAAGTTCAACAACGTGTTCGGCAGTAACCTGTTCCGGCGTTATTTCAATTTTTTGCGGGTTATTCATGTGTTCGTATGCCAGCTCCTGCACCCGGAAGGAGAGTGTGGCAGAGAACAGCATGCTCAAGCGCTGCGTTGGATCTGGCATTCGATTTAGCAGGTAACGAATGTCTTTAATAAAGCCAAGGTCGAACATACGGTCGGCTTCATCAAGGACTAGTACCTGAGCTGCCTTCAGGTTGAAAACATGCTGCTTGAAGTAATCGATAATACGCCCAGGAGTACCGATGAGAATATCGACGCCCTCTTCCAGTTGCTGGCGTTGTGTATCGTAGCCTGTGCCACCGAAGACCAGGCCAAGCTTGAAGTTGGTATGCTGGCCCAAGGCAACGGCATCTTTATGGATTTGCACCGCCAACTCCCGTGTGGGAGCAAGAATCAAAGCGCGAGGCTGGTTGATTTTGCGGTGCTCCGGAGCTGGATGGCTCATTAAATAGGCATAAGCCGCAATTAAAAAGGCCGCCGTTTTACCAGTGCCTGTTTGCGCTTGTCCGGCAACGTCGCGACCTTGCAGGGCGACGGGAAGGGTTTCAGCCTGAATCGGAGTGCAGTAGGAAAATCCTGTAGCATCAATGCTTTGCATCAATTCAGGGGGGAGATTCAGACTGGCAAATGTCGTACTACTTAAATGTGTATCACTCATGGGGTCAAGAGCATAACAGATTTGACGTCAGGATGGGCTTGCAATCCAGTCGCTCATGGGCTCAAATGTGAACCTTAGGCAAGAGCCGGAAGTGAAGCGTGCAAGAAGAAACGCAGAACTCACAAGTAAACTCCAGGAGAACAGCGTTGAGTGACAAAATTGTTTATGTAACTGATGATACGTTTGACGGTGAAGTTGGTCAGGCAGAAGGTCCTGTACTAGTAGACTATTGGGCAGACTGGTGTGGTCCCTGTAAAATGATTGCTCCTATACTCGATGAAATTGCCGAGGAATACGCGGGCAAGTTGAAAGTCGTCAAACTCAATATTGATGAAAATCCTGCAACACCACCAAAGTTCGGTATTCGTGGCATACCGACTCTGATGATTTTTAAAGGTGGCAATGTCGAGGCAACAAAGGTTGGGGCGGTTTCCAAGTCACAGCTAACAGCCTTTATTGACAGTAATTTATAATCGACAAAATTTTAATATGTCTGTGTCGCACCTCGCCGGGGGAGGGGGTGGACGCAGCGTAAATTTGGTGTTACTTTTAATCTCTAGCCCATACCGGGTGTTTTGATTCAAGAACAAATCCCCTTCGGTAACGGCATTTCTAATTAGATTTCAAAAAAATCAATTTAGCTAAAATTTTATCAACTGGCGTTTTTGCGTCCATTCTGCTGGTTCAAACAACCCAATCAATTTAATCAAAGGTTTATCAAATCCAATGAATCTCACCGAGCTCAAAGAAAAACCGGTTCCTGAACTTCTGACTATTGCCCAGGGCATGGGGGTTGAAAATATGTCCCGTGCTCGTAAACAGGACGTTATTTTTGCCATTCTCAAGGCGCATGCCAAGAGCGGTGAAGATATCTTTGGTGATGGCGTGCTGGAGATATTACAGGACGGATTTGGATTTTTACGCTCAGCCAATGGTTCTTACCTGGCTGGCCCTGATGATATTTATGTCTCGCCAAGTCAGATTCGACGTTTTAGTCTGCGTACCGGCGATACCGTTTCAGGCAAGATTCGCCCACCTAAGGATGGCGAACGTTACTTTGCCATGCTCAAGGTCAGTGAGATTAACTTTGAACCACCGGAAAACGCCAAGAATAAGGTTTTGTTTGAAAACCTGACACCATTGCATCCCAATAAACGTATGACGCTTGAACGTGGTAATGGCAGCACCGAAGACATGACGGCGCGTGTTATTGACCTGACGTCTCCCATCGGTAAAGGACAGCGTGGTTTGATTGTCTCGCCACCTAAGGCTGGTAAGACCATGATGCTACAGAATATCGCGCAGTCGATTACGGATCAGCACCCTGAGTGTTACATGATTGTATTGCTTATTGATGAACGTCCTGAGGAAGTCACTGAGATGCAGCGTTCGGTACGTGGTGAGGTGGTGTCTTCGACCTTTGATGAGCCAGCCAACCGTCATGTCCAGGTGGCCGAAATGGTCATTGAGAAGGCGAAACGTCTGGTTGAGCATAAAATGGATGTTGTGATTCTGCTTGACTCGATAACCCGCCTGGCGAGAGCCTATAACACGGTGATCCCTTCCTCCGGCAAGGTTCTGACCGGTGGTGTTGATGCCAATGCCTTGCATCGTCCCAAACGTTTTTTTGGTGCTGCGCGGAATATTGAAGAGGGTGGTTCATTAACGATATTGGCCACTGCCCTGATTGATACCGGTTCACGTATGGATGATGTGATTTACGAAGAATTCAAAGGTACCGGTAATATGGAAATTCATCTTAACCGCCGTATTGCAGAAAAGCGTATTTACCCTGCCATTGATATCAATCGCTCAGGTACTCGTCGTGAAGAACTCCTAACAACGCCGGATGAGTTACAGAAAATGTGGATTATTCGAAAGGTTGTGCATGACATGGATGAGCTGGCTGCAATGGAATTTCTGGGAGACAAATTGCGGGCTACCAAGACGAATGGAGAGTTCTTCGATTCTATGAAGCGCTAATTTCACCCGTAATAATCTCGATATATTCAGAAAACAATTCCGGCGGATAATGGACCTATTATTCGTCGGAAATCTTTACAAGTTGTACTTTTTTTAATCAATTCAAAACATTAGCAGATCTTTGTTATGTCACTTCTAGATTGCAAGTAGCTGATTTAATTGACTTTATTGTTAAAACCTTCGATGATTTAAGCGTAAGGGCATGGCGTTCACTGACTTTAGTGAGACGGCGTCCGCAAGCTGGACCCCAGTTGTGGGGGTAACGCGGAGGATTAGGAAATGAGGAAGTCACAGGCATTAGAAAAACTCGATTTTGATCACTGGCTCGAATTAGCACAGTCTGATCCGGATAGCTTTGAAAAATTACGTCGCCAGATTATTGATGCAGCGATTGGCAGATTTGCGCAATCCAGGCAGTCTCACCTTAGACGTGTACAATGGCGCATTGATCGCACCCGCGAACGTTGTGGAAGCCCAATGGCCGCCTGTATCGCGATATCCGGCATGATGTGGGACTCTTTTCATCACCTGAACAACACTTATAAGTATTTGCATGAGCAGGCCAGTGCAGGGGAGTCTGTGCTCGCAGTGGCTCCTTTACCATCGGCAACCGTGCTCGCGTTTCGCCCGAGGACGCATTAGTCAGACAGGACTTGCCGTGATGCTGTCTTTTCCGTAAGATCGCTCGCCACGTACGGTGCTAGACCATGAGGGTTCTGGTGGCGGTACACTCAATTACGAGGTAAGACCATGAAAGCTGAGATTCATCCTAATTACGCTGATGTTAACGTGACCTGTAGTTGCGGTAGCACATTTCAAACTCGCTCAACTGTAGGCAAGGATCTGACTATCGAAGTCTGTTCTGCCTGTCATCCTTTTTACACGGGTAAGCAACGTGTGCTTGATACTGCAGGGCGTGTTGATAAGTTCCGTCAGAAGTACGGTATGAAATAACTCGATGCCCCATATGGGTTTTGATAAAAAGGCACTCCTGGCGGGTGCCTTTTTTATTTTCTGCCTATCGTCACCAGTGGCATATGCGCTTTGTCCCAGCAACCACTATGACGAGACTGTCACGATCAAGAAAATTCATGATGGTGACACGGTTAACCTGGTCGATGGCCGTAAATTAAGATTAATTGGCATTAATACGCCTGAGTTAGCCCGTGATGGTCGTCCTGCAGAACACTTTGCCAAAGAAGCCAGAGAATATTTACAGACGTTTATAGGTCAAACACGGCAATGGCGAGTACGTTGGGGAACACAACAAAGAGATCGATATGGGCGTTGGCTTGCCCATGTTTTTCACGGTGACAGGAACCTGAATGCAGAGTTACTTCGTCAGGGAATGGCCAGTGTTATCGCGATACCGCCAAATCAATGGTCACTAAACTGTTATCAAAAACAAGAAGCACAGGCACGTCGGGAAGCGAAAGGAGTTTGGAGTCAGCAGGGATATAAAATATGGCAGGTAGATAATATCCCTGATTCGTTACGCGGATTTCAGTTTATTCAGGGTACGGTCGATAAAATCATATCAACACGCAAATCACTCTGGCTGGAATTGTCGCCGTCATTTTCGATACGAATCGCACGAGATGATCTGCAGTACTTTGATCAGCAAAGTCTCTATACTTGGAAGCAGCGTAAGGTTGAAGTCAGAGGCTGGATTAATTTCCATAAGCGACGTTTACAAACACGTATAAAACATCCGGCTGCAATCCGATTAATTGACTAAGGTAAGTCTTAAAACCATGGCAGAAAAAAAAGAAAACTCACGCATTGAAGCGCTACGTTATCACGCTAAACCAATACCAGGAAAAACCGCGACAGCATTAACCAAGCCTTGTGACTCTCAGGCAGATTTAAGTCTGGCGTATACACCAGGCGTCGCAGAGCCGGTTCGCGAAATTGCCAAAGATCCGCTTAAGGCATATGAGTATACTAACAAAGGTAACTTAGTTGCGGTGATTACCGATGGTACGGCGGTTTTGGGATTAGGAAATGTCGGTGCACTCGCTGGCAAACCTGTTATGGAAGGTAAGGCTGTTTTGTTTAAAAAGTTTGCCAATATCGATGTTGTCGATATTGAAGTCGATGCACATTCGCCGCAGTCATTTATTGAAACAGTCGCCAATATTGCGCCAAGCTTTGGTGGTATTAATCTTGAAGACATTGCAGCACCACACTGTTTTGAAATCGAGCAAGCATTAAAAGAACGACTCGACATTCCTGTCTTTCATGATGATCAACATGGGACTGCAATAATCATTTCAGCCGGTTTATTAAACGCACTGGAACTACAGGGTAAAGATCTTAATACTGCTAGAATTGTTTGCCTGGGTGCAGGCGCAGCCGCTATTGCCTCAATGAATTTATTGATCAAGCTGGGTGCTAAGCGTGAAAATATTTTTATGGTGGATCGTCAGGGTGTAATTCATGCAGGTCGTGAAAAGCTGAATGTCTATAAACGTGCCTTTGCGCGTAATGCAGATGAACATACACTGGAAGATGTAATGAAGGGCGCTGATGTCTTTATTGGTGTGTCAGGCCCCAATCTGGTGAGCAAAGATATGATTAAGACTATGGCTGCGAAACCAATTGTGTTTGCATTATCGAATCCTGATCCAGAAATTACAGCGGCTGATGTTAAGTTAGTGAGGGATGATGCGATTATGGCGACAGGACGTAGTGATTTTCCCAATCAGGTAAATAACGTATTGGGTTTTCCATTTATATTTCGTGGAGCATTGGATGTACGAGCATCATCCATTAATGATGCGATGCACATTGCGGCAGTGAAGGCGCTGGCTCAACTTGCGCATGAGACAGTACCTGAATCAGTACAGGATGTTTATGGTGGCGACAAATTAAGTTTTGGACCTGAGTATATTATCCCTAAACCGTTTGATCCTCGACTGCAGGAATTTGTCGCTGGTGCCGTAGCCCAGGCAGCCATTGATAGTGGTGTGGCTAAGTACGTACCGCTTTAGGATTTATTGTAGGCATGATTTGTACTTTCGTTACTCATCTCTTCGAGTAACGATTCTAGTTGTTTGATGTTAAGACGTTCATATGGACGTCCATCAACAGGGCTGAGTGGAGGCTGACGTTGTTTGCTGTTAAAGACCAGAGCTTCGACACGCACATCATCCACATAAAATTTATAAGCAACCATGGTTTCATATTCATCACTACGCCAGTGTATGCGCTTGTTTATAAGTTCATAGGGAATGTTGAAGTCAATTAGTTTTAAATCAATAGCTTCCAGACCATCTGAAAATAAATGTAAGCTAATAGCGCTATGTTCATCTGCAGTACCAGTAACCACTGCCCCTGAAAGTCGGGGCGAAAAATCTTTAAAAAACTGCATAGCTTCCAGTGCTGTTTCTCGTAAGTGTTTTAAATGTTGAGGTTGGCTATCCGCTTTGAAGAGACGTTGATATTCTTCGATAGCCTGTTCGATCTCAATATTGTTTGGGAGGTTATGCGTGTCTGAGGCATTGAGGTGCTCTGCTGCCTTTTGTTTGGCATAGCGGAAATCTCGCAGACCGCTTTCCAATATAACACGAGCCGCTTCCTGTGCCAGGCGCTGGCGCATTTTAAAATCTCGATTCGAATGTTTGCCTGACATTCGTATTAACCCTTTAATAAAGAATTAAAATAATTGCTCGGTAATATTTTCCGGACTACTGCTGTTTTTCTCATTAGCACGATTAGTATTATCCGTAGGACGTTGCGGAATACGATCAGCACGAAAATATTCAAATGTGGCATTTTTATTATCGGCACTGGTGGGTTTTCCGGTTTTAGCGTCAATACGCATAGACACCAGTCCGGGGGGTTGTTCCAGTGGTATTTCCTTTACACCTTGAAGGGCAACACGCATATAGTCAATCCACATGGGTAGTGCAGCAATAGCGCCTGTCTCTTTATGGCCCAGAGGTTTTGGATTATCAAAACCTACCCAACTAATGGTTACAACGTTACGATTAAATCCAGTGAACCAGGCATCGCGCTGATCGTTCGTCGTGCCGGTTTTACCCGCCAGATCTTTGCGGCGTAACTGTAAGGCACGTCGGCCAGTACCAAAACGAATAACATCACGCAGCATAGTGTTAGTCAGAAAAGCTGTCTGGGGTGAAAGTACACGTTCAGCACGTCGTTGTCTTAATGGACCTTCGATATTTTCCATGCCATCCCAATATTGTTTTTCTAACATCAAAGGATGTTGTTTGATTGGTGCAGTTTGGATAGGTAAAGTTTCGATAGTGTTTTGAGAAACACTTTTTATATTACTATCAGCATCTTTAGATAGTTCTTTATTGTCTTTCGCGGTTTTAGTTTCTTCTTTAATTTCAACGGGCTCGGGACATTCGCGACAGACTCGTAATGGGTTAGCCTGTAGTATCAGTTCATTGTTAGGCCCAAGAATGTGACTGATAAAATACGGTTGGACGTGATGACCGTTATTGGCAAACACACTGTAACCTGTAGCAATTTCCATGGGTGTGATAGCACCACTTCCTAAAGAAAGAGACAGGTCTCGCGGCAGGTCTGCGCGACGAAACCCAAATCGGGTGATATAGCGAACGGCATAACCGATGCCAATGTCACGTAGTAAACGTATCGATACCAGATTACGGGATTTGGTGAGTGCCTGGCGTAAACGGGTAGGGCCATAAAATTTTCCACTATAGTTTTCTGGTCTCCAGGTATCTTCCAGACCGGGCGCATCAAAGACCACGGGTGCATCATTAATAATACTTGCAGCGGTATAGCCTTTATCTAAAGCCGCTGTATATATAAAAGGTTTAAAGCTGGAACCGGGTTGACGCCGAGCCTGAATAACACGATTAAATTTACTTTGATAAAAGTCATAACCGCCGGTGAGTGCGAGTACAGCACCATCATCAGGATGCAGAGATACAATAGCACCGGCAACTTTAGGTAGCTGTGCCAGAGATGTGCATCCCGTGCGTTTTGGTGTTATTCGGATAATGTCGCCAATAGTAAGAATGTCACTGACCTTTTCGAGTTCTGGCCCACGTTGATTTTCAGTTAGGTAACGACGCGCCCAATTAAGTTTTTCCCATGGAATAAAGGCAATATTGCCTTGATCGGTATAGGCATAGACGGACCGTTCATCTTCATCAATTTCAAAAACCAGCGCGGATTGAAGGCCATTAATATTAGGCACATCGTTTAAGAGACTGTCCCAGGTCGACATATCATCCGGGTCGATACTGGTAAACGGATCAACATGCTTTTCGATGCCACGATAACCATGGCGTTGTTCATAGGCGAGTAAGGCATTGCGCAATGACTGGTTTGCGGCAGTTTGAAGTTTTGAATCGATCGTGGTGTAAACTTGCAGACCTGCTGTATATGCAGTAGTACCAAAATATTTCACCATTTCGCTGCGAACCATTTCAGCAATGTAGGGTGCTTCTGTTTCAATTATTTGTGAATGTACGGAGGCATCATCCAAAGTATTAATTGCGAGGTCAAATTCTTCCTTCGTAATAAAATGTAAGTCATGCATACGCCCTAATACATAATCACGTCGCAGTAGTGCGCGTTCAGGGTTTACAACAGGATTGTATCGCGATGGTGCTTTGGGCAGGCCTGCCGCCATGGCAACTTGAGGCAGTGTCATCTCATCGAGTGATTTGCCGTAATAAACTTGCGCTGCTGCAGCAAAACCATAGGCGCGCTTACCGAGATAAATTTTATTGAGGTACAGAGCGAGTATGTCCTGCTTGCTAAGTTCATTTTCTATTTTTAGAGAGAGAAAAATTTCGCTGAACTTGCGTAAAAAGGTTTTTTCACTACTCAAAAAGAAATTACGAGCAACCTGCATGGTAATGGTACTACCACCTTGAGAGCGTTCACCGGTACGGATGAGATTGAAGGCCGCGCGCAGAATGCCCTGATAATCGACGCCAGGGTGTTCGAAAAAACGATAATCCTCAGCAGCGAGAATGGCCTTGATGAGCAACGGAGGAAATTGATTGTACTCGAGAGGCGACCGTTTCATTTCACCAAATTCCGCTATCAGCGTACCATTTTTTGCAAAGACTCTCAGAGGGACCTGTAGCTGCACATCTTTCAGGGTATCGATATCCGGAAGTTTTGGGGACAAATAGGCATAAATACCCGTGAGGCTAATCATTCCAAACAGAAAAAGGAGCAGGAATGACACGCTGGATACGAAAAAGAATTTTTTTGCTCTGAATTTCATTCGAAAATGTGAACTCGGATCTTAAGGATTTTGCCAATGGCACCGATAATCGACACAGTCGGGAGTATATAGGTTTGTGTTTGAGATAACCAAGGTGATTTGTATTTATTTATTACATGACCTATAGTTGACAGTGATAGTTAATGTAGTTATACATATAAACACGATAACTCTAGGTAAGATATAAAAAAAATGGGTTTCAGCGACTTATTTAAAACAAAAACACCACAAGTTATAGGGTTGGATATTAGCTCTACAGCGGTCAAATTGCTTGAACTTGGCAAGAGCGGTGATCGCTTGCGCGTGGAGAGCTATGCAGTGGAACCACTGCCACCCAACTCGGTAAATGAGAAGAATATTGCCGATGTGGAAGCCGTTGGAGAAGCGATCAAACGGGCGGTGAAGCGTTCAGGTACTCGTTCAAAAATGGCGGCGGCTGCTGTGGCAGGCTCTGCTGTTATTACCAAGACCATTTCGATGCCATCGAATCTCTCCGAAGATGAGATGGAGCAGCAAATCCAGATGGAAGCGGATCAATACATCCCGTATCCCTTAGAGGAAGTAAACCTTGATTTTGAAATCCTGGGTCCAGCCGAAAATGACCTGGATCGCGTAGATGTGCTGTTGGCCGCGTCGCGTAGTGAAAATGTGAACGATCGTATTGATGCGATTGATCTGGCTGGCTTGAAGGCGCGTGTGGTTGATGTTGAGTCATATGCCATTGAGAATGCATTCTCGCTATTAGCACCACAATTGCCGGAGCAGGGCATTGATCAGACGGTTGCGGTGTTAGATGTCGGCGCCACGATGACAACGCTCAATGTCATGCATGATCTTAAGACTATATATACCCGTGAGCAGGTATTTGGTGGCAAGCAGCTGACTGAAGAAATACAACGACGTTATGGCTTGTCCTATGAAGAGGCCGGTATGGCCAAGCGTCAGGGTGGTCTGCCAGATAACTATGTTCCTGAAGTATTGGAACCATTTAAAGAAGCTATGGCACAGCAAGTAAGCCGTTCTTTACAATTTTTCTTTTCTTCCAGTCAATATAATGCAGTTGATCATATTGTACTGGCTGGTGGCAGCGCCATGATCAATGGCATTGATGAAATGATTGCCAATAAGTTAGGTGTTAATACGACCATTGCAAACCCTTTTACGCATATGACATTAGCATCAAGAGTTAAGGCGCAAAGTTTGAGTAATGATGCACCGGCTTTGATGATCGCCTGTGGATTGGCCATGAGGAGCTTTGACTGATGGCAAGAATTAATCTACTCCCATGGCGTGAAGATCGACGTAAGGATCAACAGAAGCAATTCCTATCGGTGCTTGTATTATCCGTGATTTTGGTTGGATTGATTATTGTTGTTATTCATTTACAGATAGCACGTGCAGTTGGTGTACAAAATTCTCGTAATGATTTCCTGAATAAAGAAATTGTTAAGGTTGAAGAGCAAATAAAAGAAATAAATAACCTGGCACGTGAACGAAAGCGGTTGCAGGACCGTATCGATATTATTCAGCAATTGCAGCGTAATCGTCCTGAGATTGTTCATCTGTTTGATGAAATTTCAAAAGTATTGCCTGATGGAGTATATCTAACCAAGCTTGTGCAAAAAGGTCGAGGCCTGGAAATTGAGGGTGTTGCACAATCAAATGCAAGGGTATCGGCCTTTATGCGTAATTTAGATAGCTCTGCATGGTTAACTGACCCTGCACTTAAAATTATCGAATCAGATAAAAAGGCAGATTCAACTGATGGCGCGCGTAAATTTAAGTTGAACATTAAGCAAGTTGCACACTAGGCATTAGGGAATATATGAGATGAATCTTGAAGACCTAAATAATCTTGACCCTAATAACATTGGTGCCTGGCCAGTACCTGTAAAAGCTGCGGTTATTGTTATCGTTTGCATTATTGTTTTGCTATTGGGTTATTTTCTGAATATTCAGGGTCAACAGGAGAAACTAGAAAAAGCTAAACGTACAGAATTGCAATTAAAAACAGATTTTGAATCAAAGCAATCTCAGGCAGCATCATTAGATAAATACAAAGCCCAGATGAAGGAAATGGAAGAGTCCTTTGGTGCTATGTTGCGACAGTTACCGAGTAAAACAGAAGTTGAGGAATTGTTAATAGATATTTCGCAAACAGGATTAGCTAGCGGTATTGAGTTTCAACTTTTCAAACCACAGGGTGAGCAACATATAGAGTTTTATGCTGAATTTCCTATCAGCATGAAATTAACTGGGACATACCATCAATTTGGTGATTTTGTCAGCGGTGTTGCAGCACTGCCTCGAATAGTGACTTTGCACAATATTGGCATTAGTCCAGGTAAAGATAAAAACGGTAAGTTAATGATGGAAGTCATGGCGAAAACTTATCGGTATCTGGATGAGAATGAGATTAGTGGTGTTCAGCAAAAAGGTAAAAAGGGTCGCGGTAAAAAGTAATTGAGAATGATGGTTTCTATATGAAGAATGAAAACAAACATAGCATGATGACAAAAACCGGGATCTATCGACTCCTGTTTAAGGGAATCGTGATATCAAGCGTTATGTTATTGGCAGCTTGTTCAGGAAATCAGTATGGTGATCTGGAAACTTATGTTAGTGAGGTTAAATCAAGAAAGTCAGGCCGTATTCCAGCGTTACCTGAAGTGAAGCCTTATGAAATATTTGCTTACCAGGCACATAATTATCGTGATCCATTTACGACCTATATTGATGAAATACCTTCAGACAGCGGAGCAAATCGACCAGACGTGAATCGTAAACGTGAAGCATTGGAGCAGTTTCCATTAGACACATTGAGTTTTGTTGGCCATTTAGAAAAGAGCGGTGTTCGCTGGGGTTTGGTGAGCGCTCCTGATAAATCAGTTTACCGAATTCAAGTTGGAAATTTTTTGGGTAAAAACTACGGAGAGATTCTTGCAATCTCTGAGACAGCCATAGAGATAAAAGAAGTTATCCCGGATGGTGCAGGTGGTTGGGTTGATCGCAAGGCCTCACTGAGCCTAAGTGAATGATGGCCTGATGGAGAGAACATCATGAAAAATTTTATGATAAAACAGATGACATATAAAATGAATTTAATTGAGAAACTCATGACTCGACTATCGTTAATAGGCCTGTTAGGTTTATTGTCAACATTTGCCTATGCCAACACACTGGATGAAATTACGTTTGCAACCCTTCCGGGTGACAGAGTGCAGATTAAACTTACTATGTCAGAGGCGGCGATTGAACCGGGTAGCTTTACAATAGATAACCCAGCAAGGATCGCGCTAGACTTTCCAGGAACTACCAGTCGGCTTTCCAGTAAGAAGCAAAATATCAATGTTGGTGTGGCACAAAGTATAACGGCAGTAGAAGCAGGTGGTCGTACTCGTGTTGTTATTAATTTGGACAAAATGGTTCCATATCAAACATCGATTGAAGGTAATTCAGTATTAATTGCGCTAAATAGTTCAGGAGTTGTTGGCGTGGAAGAAGTTACAGCCAACCTCCCTACGCAAATACAAAATAAGACTGTGGCAACTGAAAACGACTTGAAAAAGGTTGACTTTCGTCGTGGTGAAAAGGGAGAAGGCAGGGTAGTACTTACTTTGGGTGATCCCGGCACGCCTGTTGATATGAGGCGTTTAGGTAATCAGGTCATTGTTACTGTGCAGAAATCAGGTTTACCAGAAGAATTTGAACGTCGTCTTGACGTGCTGGATTTTGCAACACCTGTAAGAACGGTTGATGCCTTTACACATGGCACTGATGTTCGCGTCGTTATAACGTCAGTGGGTGAGTTTGACCATCTGGCTTATCAAACTGATGATCGTTTTACGATTGATGTGAAGCCAATCATTAAAGACCCTGAAGCGGAAAAGAAGAAAAAGAAATTTGAGTATGAAGGTGAACGTTTATCCCTAAACTTTCAGAACATTGAAGTCCGCGCTGTTCTCCAATTAATTGCGGATTTTACCGGTATAAATATGGTAACCAGTGATTCGGTTGAGGGCACATTAACACTGCGTTTGAAGAATGTTCCCTGGGATCAAGCCTTAGATATGATTTTGAAAACTAAGGGGCTGGATCAGCGACGCGAAGGCAATGTCATGATGATTGCTCCCGCAGAAGAAATAGCGGCGCGTGAAAAACTAGAATTGGAAGCGAACAAGCAGATAGAAGAGTTGGCTCCACTTTATAGTGAAACAATTCAGGTGAATTATGCAAAAGCTACAACAATAGCATCTCTTGTTACAAAACAGAAAAATATACTTACAGAGCGTGGTAGTATTAATGTTGATGAGAGGACGAATAAACTCTTTATCAGTGACGTTGAAGAACGCATTAATCTAATAAGAAGCCTAGTCGGCGAGCTAGATGTTCCTGTAAAACAGGTTTTGATCGAGTCTCGCATTGTTATAGCTCGTGACGACTTTTCAAAAGAGCTAGGTGTACGTTTTGGCGTAACAAGTATCAAGCAGTCAGCTGATGGAAATGTTACAGCTATTGGTGGTGATGCTACTGCTGCGAATGCACTTGTAACTCAGGCTCATACAAATATTAACAACAACAATAATCCATTTCCGATTACGACATTACCCAATCAGGCAAACCGATACAATGTTGATTTGCCTACAGTGTCGCAGTTTGGATCAATTGCGCTTGCAGTCTTAAATGCGAATACATTGGTTGATTTGGAATTGTCTGCATTGCAAACAGAAGGAAAGGGTAAAATTGTTTCGAATCCAAGAGTGATTACCTCGAATTCGCATAAAGCCTTGATTGAACAAGGTGTTGAAATTCCTTATGCAGAGGCATCATCAAGTGGAGCGACTACTATATCGTTTAAGAAAGCAGTATTGAAACTAGAAGTTACGCCTCAGATAACGCCGGACAATCGCGTAGTAATGGATTTACAGGTGAATAAAGATAGCGTTGGTGAAGTATTTGGCGGTATTCCCAGTATTGATACACGAGAAGTACAAACACAAATTCTTGTCGATAATGGACAAACGGTTGTTTTGGGTGGCATCTATGAGCAGGAAAAAACTACAGAGACTGACAGGGTGCCATTTTTTGGCGACTTGCCAATTATCGGAGCGCTGTTTAGACAAACTCGTGAAATCGATGACAAATCTGAACTTCTAATTTTTGTAACACCTAAGATCCTTAAAGGTCATCAGGTTTTCTAAGCTTGCGGCTAGAACAACCGATAACAAATATAACTGTTAGTTTATGACCGTAAAAAACGGTAGCCATGAGGAGTAGTAACATGGGCAAGTTGAAAATATTATTTACAGGTTTAATCGCTGTCAGTGCCTTTAGTGGATGCGGTGGCGGTGGAAGTGGTGGTGGTCTTACCGGTGATGGTAGTCAAGGTGCTGGCCAGACAACAGCAGATTATACAATTGCAGTAAGTTATCCAAATACTGATGCAATTACTAAGCTGGATGATGAAGCGGGCGGTGTTTATAGTATGAGTGGTTCAGTTGTTGTCACCGATAGAAACGGAAATCCAGCACCTGAGGGAACCATTGTCCATCTGGATGTGACTGATACTATTAAGGCGAGGGGCACTATTGCTGGTGGTGACTCACTGTCATCTACTACTTTAACTGATACCAATCCTCTCTTAGCGAATATTGGAGTTCCAACAGCAACAACTTTTGATGTTGCCGGTGTCACAAGAAATGGTGCTTTCAGAGGTATTGGTGGTGGAGATTTGGTGTTACTTACTAGTGCATCTGATGCGGAAGATAAAAACCGCTCTGTTAGTACAGCGGCAAATTCATTTACAGCAAATACCATTACCGTTAGTAGTACCTATACCAAGGCCTACCCTAATGCAACATATGCATCAGGTACTACTAATTATGTTGTTGCGTCATCAGAATTGGGAGCAAAGGTGCATGGTATACACTATAAGACAAGTGCCAAGCTAGGTGCTTATACTAATGTTGATGAAACGGGAGTAGGTAAGTTTAGGATTGAATATCCAGCCAATGCAAATACCATAAATGTGGGGTGTTTTGCCTCGGGTGTAGATACTCGATATGAGGCCGATTCTGCAGTGACATATGTTATTGCACGTCTGGGGAATGGTGAAGTTACTGTAGTTGATACCCAGTTTTGTTTCTTCTCAATAGCTGATAGTGTACTAACGGCAAGTCCGGAAAACGTAGGTGTATCAGGCACATCAGTGACGCTATCACTTTTAGATGCCGAGCGCGTGTCATTACCATTTAGGGCGGTAACAGCAAGTGTAGTAGCTACAGCTGGTACGGTTACTGCTAGTGGTTGTACGACGGTAGTAGGTGGTATTTGCACATCCACTATTACCTGTACGTCACCGGGTGCCGCTACGGTGACTTATTCTTCGGGTGTTGCTTCTGCTGACGTAACTGTGGCTTGTCCATGATGTAATCACGGAGAAATTTTCATAACATTTCAATGTCAATGAATATCTTCTTAATCGGCCCCATGGGGGCAGGCAAAACAACCATCGGCCGCCAATTGGCGGCCGCTTTGCATTTGGAATTTATCGATAGCGACCATGAGATCGAAGAGCGCACCGGTGTCGATATCCCGACGATTTTTGATATAGAGGGAGAGGAAGGCTTTCGTAAGCGTGAAGTGGCGGTGATTGATGAATTAACACAGCGTGATGGTATTGTTCTGGCGACAGGTGGAGGGGCTGTTCTACGAGAAGAAAATCGGAACCATCTTGGTGGCAGAGGTTTAGTTATTTATCTTTATGCTACATTAGATCGATTAATGGACCGAACGCATCGTGATAAAAATCGTCCGTTATTACAGACAGATGACCCACGGGCAAAATTGCAGGAGTTGATCGAGACCCGTGATCCCTTATACCGTCAAACCGCCGATATTGTGTATGACACAGGTGCTGATTCTGTCGGTCAGGCAGCACGGGATTTGGTGCAGCTGGTAAAGGACAAATACCAGCATAAACACCAAAACTGATAACAATCGATTATAATAAGTGCAGTTAACGGGACATAGTCAAAGCAAAGTCATGAAAACACTGCACGTCGATCTGGGTGAGCGTAGCTACCCCATCTTCATTGGCCCGGATCTGCTGGGCAAATCAGAACTTTATACGCCATATATAAAAGGCCAACAGGTCTTACTCGTCAGTAATGAAACGGTTGCACCCTTGTACCTGAAGCAGGTTGAATCTGCCCTAACAGAGTATGAAGTTGCGACGGTGATTTTACCCGATGGTGAGCAGTACAAGACACTGGATGTATTGAATAATATATTTACCACACTGTTAGAAAATCGTTTTAATCGCCAATGTACTTTGATTGCGTTAGGTGGAGGGGTGGTTGGCGACATGACGGGTTTTGCTGCTGCGGCGTATCAGCGCGGAGTCGATTTTATACAAATACCAACAACATTATTATCCCAGGTCGATTCATCAGTAGGTGGCAAGACGGGTGTAAATCATGATTTGGGTAAAAACATGATTGGTGCCTTCCATCAACCAAATTGTGTGATTGCCGATACACAAACGCTTAAGACACTTGATGATCGCCAATTAAGTGCTGGGATTGCTGAAGTTATTAAATATGGTTTGATCCGTGATATTCCATTTTGTGAGTGGCTAGAAGAAAATATGGATCGCCTCCTGGTTCGGGATGATAGTGTTCTTGCTGAAGCGATTGAACGGAGTTGCCAGAATAAGGCAGATGTCGTGGCCGCCGATGAAAAAGAAAGCGGCCAGCGTGCTTTGTTAAATTTAGGGCATACCTTTGGCCATGCGATTGAAGCCAGCTCCGGTTATGGTAATTGGCTTCATGGTGAAGCCGTTGGTACCGGCATGTTAATGGCCGCGGATATGTCCATGCGCCTGGGTTGGATTACAGAAGCAGATGTGCATCGCGTTGAAAATATTATAGACAGGGCATCTTTACCAACAAGAGCACCTGCCAAAATGGATTTTGATAATTTTATGCATTACATGGCAGTGGATAAAAAAGTGAAAAATGGACGATTGCATTTTGTGTTATTTAAGTCGATTGGCAATGCTGTTGTCACCGATGAGTATGATGAAGCCTCACTAAAACAAACCATTGAAGCACACCGGGCAGTGGCGGATTCTTGAGATATTTGCAATGAATGCCAATCTTGTAACCTATGCTTCCAGTAACGCAAACTCACGTGGTCGACGTTATGAAGAATCCTCGCCGAAACATCGGAGTGAGTTTCAACGGGATCGTGATCGCATCATTCATTCAACTGCGTTTCGCCGTTTAGAATATAAAACACAGGTGTTTGTTAATCACGAAGGCGATTTGTTTCGCACGCGGTTGACACATTCTATTGAAGTGGCACAAATGAGTCGCACAATCGCGCGTGCCATGGGTTTAAACGAAGATTTGAGTGAGGCCATTGCCCTGGCGCATGATCTGGGACATACACCCTTTGGTCATACTGGCCAGGACATGTTGAATGAGTGCATGCGTGACTATGGCGGTTTTGAACATAACCTGCAATCACTGCGAGTGGTTGATACATTAGAAGAAAAGTATGCGCAGTTTGATGGCCTGAACCTCACGTTTGAGACTCGCGAAGGCATTCTAAAACATTGTGCCCTGAAAAATGCCAAAGAGCTGGGTGAGATAGGCCAGCGTTTTGTTGATAAAACTCAGCCTGCTTTAGAAGCACAAATGGTCAATCTCGCAGATGCCATTGCGTACAATAGTCATGATGTTGATGATGGCCTGCGTGCAGGATTAATCTCAATTGAACAATTACGTGAAGTGACCTTATTCAAGTCTCTCTATGCGGATGTAGTAAAGGACTATCCTGACCTCGCTGACAAGCGTGTTATTTATGAAATTGTCCGCCGCATGATCGATGAACAAATAAAAGATCTCATCGCTGCCAGTCAGAAGAAAATTTCACAGGTAAATCCTGAAACGATTGATGATGTCCGCAATTACAATGACAACATCATGTGTTTTAGTGATGATATGTGGCAAAAACATCTGGAACTCAAACGTTTCTTACGCGATAACCTGTACAAGCACTATCGTGTCTTACGCATGAGCCACAAGGCCGGTAAAGTTATTCGCGAACTGTTTGATGTTTTTATGCAGGATATTCGTCTTATGCCACCAGAGTATAAAGATAAGGCCAGGCAGGCAGAAACAGAGCATCCAGATACCGGCAAGGCCCGCATCGTTGCTGATTATATAGCAGGCATGACAGACCGCTACGCCATCAAAGAATATGGCCGGATATTTAATCCCCTTGAGTTAACGTAGCGGATTTAAGCAATGCGTATTTATATGCAGACACCTGTTCTGGATGAAAAACCACCACGGTTTTATCAGCTACATTTACAGGAAGATTTGTTAGAAGGCTGGTCGGTTGTTCGGGAATGGGGTAATCAGGGTTCATCTGGACGGGTTAAACGCAACCACTATCCCAGTCGTGAAGAGGCAGAACGTGCTATGCTGATGATACGTGATGCACAGGTAAACCGTGGTTATCGAGTCATGTTTATGCGAGGGGAGGAAGCCGGAGCTTGAGCGACTATGACCAACATTCGTTAGATCGTTTGGAGCCATCCTATCTGGCCAGCTATGGCCTGCGTGAAGCGCCGTTCGCGGAAGCGCATGACGATCGATTTTTCTTTCTTGAACCAGAACGTGCCCAACGTCTGAATTTGCTTCAGCACATGGTCCAGTACAGTGATTTGTTGCTGATGATGACTGGTGAACGTGGTAGCGGAAAATCAGCACTTTTACAGCGATTTCTTCACGGCTTAAATGAAGAGTGGCAAGTCTGCCAGGTCGACGCCAATACCATGATGGATGCGGAACAATTACTGTTCCAAATTGCCAGTGGTTTTGCGGTTGAAAATCTCCCACAAACATCCGTTCAACTTCAGGAACAGCTTTATCAACGATTGGCGAGTTTGCACGAACGTGACAAGGTTCCATTACTCGTCGTTGATGATGCACACGAATTGCCACAGGATGCGCTGGAATTATTATTTCAGTTAGCGGATGTAGAAACTTCTGGTGGAAAGTTAGTACGCATTATTTTGTTCTGCGAGCCTCAAATCGAGACCATGTTGAATTCTCCCTCGATAGCATCATTACGGGATCGCATTACACATCGTCTGGAAATGCCAAGTTTAAATGAGTCAGAGACGGCTGAGTATATAAAGCATCGTCTTGCTGTCAGTGGGTTTGATGGTACGAGTCCTTTTACACCCAAAATGATTAAAAAGATTTTTAAAGCCTCACAAGGCTTCCCTGCAAAAATAAATATACTGGCACATGAATCGTTAGAAGAAGGCGACATAGCAGTAGTAGAGGAAGAAGAAGTGGTATACGAACCTCGTGAAAGGCGTATTACGCCTGTACACATGTTGCTGGGTGGTGTGATTGTTATTGTGGTTGCTTTGGTGCTTGTATATCAGGATGACATTAATCAGGTTTTTGAGGGCCAGATTGATCATGAGTTGCTAGAAGCCAATATGCCCAAGGCTGGGGACGACATCATGGTCGATCCTGAACCTGTAATTGAAACAGAGATAAGCATTCCAGAGCCCGCGAAGACCACAGCAATAAAAGAAAAAATAATCGTCTTAAAGCCAGACACCATGGCGCTAAATCTTATTGAGGAAAAACCCCTAAGCGAAAAAGAAAATGATAGAGCTGTTTTCGCAGGCACAGATGAAAAAAATACAGCACAGGCACCTCCGTTAATTAACAATGGTGAGCCAGGAGCAGAGGCACCTGATCTTTTAAGTGCGTCTGCAACAGCAGCAGAAATTAGCGGTGTTGAGCCACAACCTATTATTGGTAGTCGTAAACGACAAACGGTTTCGATTTTGGGTAATGGTTTTAGTCAAGACAGTAAAGTACGCATCGAATGGAGTGGTAATAAAAAGATACTCAGTCGTGAGCAGGTAATACTTGAAGGGGCTAACCGCTTAAACCTGCTTATTACGACAGGCGTAAAGGCGGATGACTGGAAGGTCACCGTGTTAAATGACAAGCAGGAATCCAATGTCTATCGTTTTAGTGTCCTGCCACCACCACGTAACACACACTCGGTAACGGATGGGATTAAATGGATTAAGCGGCACGCCAGTAATGATTTTACGTTGCAGTTGTTAAGTGTCTATCAACTTGATGCCATCGAAAAGTACATTAAAAAATACAATCTGGATGGTGATGACATTGCCATTATCAAGACAGTGGTTAAAGGGCAGCGACGATATGTCTTGACCAAGGGTGAATATAAATCACGGCAAGCCGCACAGCTGGGTGTAAAGACATTACCAATAGAAGTGCAAAAGGCAAAACCCTGGGTGCGAGCGTTTAATGACCTGCAGTCACAAATTAAGTCGACAAGTGCTGGTGCTGTTAAAGCTGAAGCTCTGAAGGCGGCACCACGTTCAGCGATTCGTCAGATACAGACCAGCAAAATTCCGACAGATCTCGGCGATCAAACAGCATGGTTGTGGAGCCAGGACCCGAGACATTTTACCTTGCAGTTATTTGGTACGCACCAACACGAAGGTGTTGAGTCTTTTATTCGTCAACATCGCCTGAAAGGCAAGGCGGTAATGTTTAAAACACAGCGTAGCGGTCGTGACTGGTATGTACTGATCTATGGCAGCTACCCTGACCGTAGTAAAGCCAAGCAGGCCATTAGCAAGTTACCAGGATCTCTAGCGCGTTCGAATCCCTGGGTTCGTAGCTTTGCCAGTATTCATGAAGTCCTACATAGCGCAGGGCGATAGCTCTCGCTAAGCCCTTCATTCTCTGTCAGTTTTAGCCTTTATACCCACGTTTCGAGATTGAAGCGCCTCCTACTGCACTGTATACTTCTGGGCCATTTTGCCCCGCTAATTTGGCCCGGCAATGGCATGAATTTAAGCGAAGATGACTGCAGGCGTGACTAGACAAGTGATTGAAAAACAAGGTTTATATAGTCCTTCCTTTGAGCGGGACAATTGTGGTTTTGGATTAATTGCTCATATGGATGGCAAGCCAAGCCATTGGCTGTTAAATACTGCGATTCAGGCCCTGGGCCGTATGACCCATCGTGGTGCAATTGCGGCGGATGGCAAAACCGGTGATGGCTGTGGTCTGCTACTGAAAAAGCCTGACAGTTTCTTCAAGGCCGTTGCTGCCGAGCAAGGTTTTGAGCTGGGTGAACAATATGCCGTCGGTATGGTGTTCCTGAATACGGATAAGGCCAAAGCCAACAAGGCTCGCCTGCAAATCGAAGCAGAAATAGTCAAAGAAGGCTTGAGCGTTGCGGGTTGGCGTACGGTGCCTGTTAATCCTGATGCCTGTGGTGAAGAGGCGCTGAAATCCGTCCCTCAGATTGAACAAATTTTTGTCAATGCTGCTGCTGGTATGGACAGTACAGTCTTTGAGCGTCACCTATATATTGCGCGTCGTCGTACGGAGAAGGCGATTGAGAGCACGGACGAGATGTTTTATATCCCATCTCTGTCTTCCAAGGTCATCTCTTACAAGGGCCTGGTCATGCCGGAATATTTACCGGTGTTTTACCAGGACCTGGCCGATGAAAAACTGGAATCTGCCCTGGCCATATTCCATCAGCGTTTTTCCACCAATACCTGGCCACAGTGGCGTCTGGCCCAACCCTTTCGCTATCTGGCACATAATGGTGAAATAAATACCATACAGGGTAACCGCAACTGGTCTGTGGCGCGTGGCCACAAGTTTGAAACACCGGACATCCCTATGGAGGATGTACGTCCGCTGGTTTCTGCGACGGGTTCTGACTCTAATAGCCTGGATAATATGCTGGAAGCCTTGCTGGCTGGCGGCATGAGTGTTTTCCGGGCTATGCGGCTGTTGATTCCACCGGCCTGGCAAAATCTTGAAAACATGGACCCGGATCTGCGTGCTTTTTACGAATGCAACTCCATGCACATGGAGCCATGGGATGGCCCTGCCGGTATTGTATTAACCGATGGTCGTTATGCGGCCTGTTCTCTGGATCGAAATGGTTTGCGTCCAGCGCGTTGGGTGATAACCAAAGATCGCCATATTACCGTGGCCTCGGAAATCGGTGTTTATGAGTATGCGCCGGAAGACGTGGTTGCCAAAGGCAGGCTAAAACCAGGCCAGATGATGGCTGCCGATACCGATACCGGCGAGTTATTAATGCCGGAAGACGTTGATAATCTGCTTAAGTCAGCACACCCTTATAAAAAATGGATGGCCGAACGTTCTCGTCGTCTGAAGTCAAAGCTGGAAGAAGCCTGTACGACTGATTGCATGGATGAAGATCGCCTGAACATTTATCAGAAAATGTTTCAGGTTAGCTATGAAGAGCGTGATGAAATTCTGCGTGTGCTGGGCGAAGAAGGTCAGGAAGCCATTGGCTCCATGGGTGACGATACTCCGTTCCCGGTATTGTCACGTCAGGTACGTTCACCGTATGACAATTTCCGTCAACAGTTTGCGCAGGTAACGAATCCACCGATTGATCCTATTCGTGAACAAATCGTAATGTCATTGGAGACTTGTCTCGGCCGTGAGCGCAACATGTTTATCGAAGCGCCAGAAAATGCAGATCGACTATTGGTAGATTCGCCAGTGTTATCGCATAGCAAGTTTACGCAATTGATGGAAATGTCTGAGGCAGAGACAGATTATGCTAGCGAATTTATTTCTTTGAACTATGCATTGGATATCGATTTAAAATCAGCGGTTAAAGATATTAGCGACAAAGCAGCCGCAGCCATTAAATCCGGTAAGGTTGTTCTGGTGCTTTCTGACCGCGACATCAGTGAAGATACATACCCGGTACATGCATTATTGGCCACGGGTGCGGTGCATCATCGTTTGGTACGCGAAGGCCTGCGTTGTGATGCCAATCTTATTATCGAGACTGCGACCGCTCGTGACCCGCATCATTTTGCCGTGTTGTTAGGTTATGGCGTGACCTGTATTTATCCTTATCTGGCTTATGAGTGTCTGAATGACCTCGTTAACACCGGAGAGATCAAAGACCGTAAGCTGACCGAACTGGAAGCCAATTATCGTAAAGGCATTAACAAAGGCCTTTATAAAGTTACCTCGAAGATGGGCATTTCAACAATGGCTAGCTATCGGGGATCACAATTATTTGAATCCGTCGGTTTACATCAGGACGTGGTTGATTTGTGTTTTACCGGCACGACTAACCGCGTCTCCGGTATTCGTTTTGAAGACTTGCAGGAAGATCAGCATAAACTGTGCAAGCTGGCATGGAATGCGCGCAAACCAATTCATCAGGGTGGCTTATTTAAGTATATCCACGGTGGCGAAGATCACGCATACAATCCAGATGTTGTACGCAGCATGCAAGAAGCCGTTAAGACCGGTGATTATAGTAAGTGGCAAACTTACGCCGCCTTGGTTAATGATCGTGAGCCATTGAGTTTGCGTGATCTATTAATATTACGTGATGATGTTGAATCGATTCCTGTAGATGAAGTTGAATCGTTCGAAGAGATTGTAAAACGTTTTGACTCAGCGGCAATGTCATTAGGTGCATTATCGCCAGAAGCACATCAGACGCTGGCTGAAGCCATGAATACTCTGGGTGCACGTTCAAATTCCGGTGAAGGTGGTGAAGACCCTGAACGTTACGGGACTGTGCGTCGTTCCAAGATTAAACAGGTCGCCTCTGGCCGTTTTGGTGTGACACCAGCCTACCTGCGTTCTGCCGAAGTCATGCAGATCAAAATCGCTCAGGGTGCCAAGCCCGGTGAAGGCGGACAATTACCTGGACATAAAGTTAATGAGTTAATAGCGAAGCATCGTTACTGTAAAACAGGTGTATCACTAACCTCGCCACCACCGCATCATGATATTTATTCGATTGAAGATCTGGCGCAGCTGATATATGACCTGAAGCAGGTTAACCCGGACGGTCTGGTTTCTGTAAAACTGGTTGCAGAGGCGGGCGTTGGAACGATTGCTGCCGGTGTAGCCAAGGCTTATGCTGATCTAATTACCATTTCAGGCTATGACGGCGGTACAGGTGCATCACCATTAACCTCGGTGAAGTACGCAGGCTCTCCCTGGGAACTGGGCTTAACTGAAACACATCAAATTCTTCGCGCCAACAATTTGCGTGGCAAGGTTCGCCTGCAAACAGACGGTGGTTTAAAAACCGGTCGTGATGTGGTCAAGGCCGCTATTCTTGGTGCCGAGAGTTTTGGGTTTGGCACTGGACCGATGATTGCCATGGGTTGTAAGTATTTACGCATTTGTCATTTAAACAACTGTGCCACAGGTGTTGCGACACAGGACAATGTACTGCGCGCGGATTTCTATAAAGGCGAAGTTGAAGCCGTTATGAATTACTTTAAGTTTATTGCGGAAGATGTGCGACACGCGCTCGCTGGTCTGGGTATGCGTAAGTTGACAGATGTCATTGGGCGTACCGACTTATTGATAGAACTGGATGGCAATACCAGCAAGCAACAGTCGCTGGATTTGTCAGCGTTATTGTCTGATGCAGGTGTTGCTGCAGACAAGCCACAGTTTTGTGTGGAGCCATTCAACGAGCCATTTGATAAAGGTGAACTCGCTGAACAAATGGTGAAAGATGCATTAGATGCTATTGAGAACAAGACGGGCGGTGAATTCAGTTACAGTGTACGTAATATTCATCGTTCCATTGGTGCACGTCTCAGTGGTGAGATTGCCGCGCGTCATAGTAACCTCGGTATGGAAAGTAATCCGATTACCTTAAAACTGAGCGGTACAGCCGGTCAGAGTTTTGGTGTCTGGAACGCCGGTGGTTTGAATATGTACCTCGAAGGTGATGCCAATGATTATGTTGGTAAAGGCATGGCCGGAGGCAAGTTGGTGATCTATCCACACAAAAATAGCCAGTTTAAATCACACGAGACGACAATTATTGGGAACACCTGTTTATACGGCGCTACCGGCGGAAAATTGTTTGCGGCTGGATTAGCGGGTGAACGTTTTGCCGTGCGCAACTCTGGCTGCCATACTGTTGTTGAAGGTGTTGGCGATCACGGTTGTGAATATATGACCGGAGGTCTGGTCACCGTCCTTGGCAAGACCGGCGTGAATTTTGGTGCGGCCATGACCGGTGGTTTTGCTTATATCTATGATGAAGAAAATCACTTTTCAGATAGCATTAATCAGGATGTTGATATTCAAAGAATCGTACCAGAAAACATGGAAGCGCACCGCAATCACTTGCGTGAAGTGATTGAAGAGTTTGTGAAGGAAACAGGCAGTGAGCGCGGCCAGTTTATTCTGGACAATTTTTCCGACTGCGTTGGAAAGTTCTGGTTAGTCAAACCTAAAGCAGCGGCACTGGAATCCTTGCTGGAAGATTTGCAACGGCGTGCAGCTTAAAAGATAGTTACCAGGAATGTGTAACCAGGAACGAGGCATAAAGAGCTAAGGAATATTTGTTAATGAAGGAGATATGTTGCTGGTCTTATTTGAAGGCCTCGTAACTTGTCCCTCGATACTTGGTACTATTATAATTATGGGCAATAACTTTCAATTCATACAGGTAGAGCGTCACGACCCCGAGAAGAAGGCGGCTGATGAGCGCGTTAAAGAATACCGTGAAATCTATGGTGAGTTTGATCAGGCGCGAGCTGCCGAGCAGTCAGATCGTTGTCTTGGTTGTGGCAATCCCTATTGTGAATGGAAGTGCCCGGTACATAATTATATTCCGAACTGGCTCAAGCTGATTGCCGAAGGCAATATTGATGAAGCCGTTGAGCTTTCGCATCGTACCAATTCCCTGCCAGAGATTACCGGTCGTGTTTGTCCACACGACCGTTTGTGTGAGGGTTCCTGTACCTTAGACGAAGGTGGTTTTGGTGCAGTTACTATCGGTAACGTGGAGAAATATATTTCCGATACCGCCTTTGCCAAAGGCTGGGTACCGGATCTTTCCAAAGTAAAAGACACCGGTAAGAAGGTTGCGATTGTTGGGGCCGGTCCTGCCGGACTTTCCTGTGCCGATGTGCTCGCACGTCAGGGTGTTAAGGCAGTAGTTTATGATCGTTACCCGGAAATCGGTGGCCTGCTGACTTTTGGTATCCCGGAATTCAAACTGGAAAAAGAAATCGTCATGAATCGTCGTAGGATTTTTGAAGGCATGGGGATTGAATTTAAACTTGGCGTCGAAATTGGTAAAGACATTTCCTTTAAAGACATTGCCGATAGTCACGATGCGGTCTTTTTAGGTATGGGAACGTATAATTCCATGAAAGCTTGCATTCCTGGTGAAGACTTACCCGGTGTCTATGCGGCACTCGACTATTTGATTTCCAACGTCAATCGTTGTCATGGTTATGAAAAAGATGCTGCCGATTATATTGGTATGCAAGGTAAACATGTCGTGGTACTTGGTGGTGGTGATACTGCCATGGATTGTAACCGTACCTCAATTCGCCAGAATGCCGCTTCAGTTGCTTGTGCATATCGTCGAGATGAAGCCAACATGCCAGGTTCCAAACGTGAAGTCGCCAATGCTAAAGAAGAAGGCGTACACTTTATGTTTAACCGTCAACCTATAGAGATTGTTGGTAACGGTCGTGTCGAAGGTGTGAAGGTTGTGACCACTGAATTAGGTGAACCGGATGAACGTGGCCGCCGTCGCCCTGTGGTGGTTGAGGGCTCGGAAGAAATTATTATGGCCGATGCTGTGATCGTTGCCTTTGGTTTTCAACCCAGTCCGGCAGACTGGTTTGGTGAAAATAATATTGAAACCGATGACCGTGGACGTGTGATTGCACCAGAAAAAGCCGAATTTAAATTTCAGACGAAAAATCCAAAAGTCTTCGCCGGTGGTGACATGGTGCGTGGATCGGATCTGGTTGTAACCGCCATCTGGGAAGGCCGCGAGGCGGCAGATGGTATACTTGACTATTTAGATATTTAATTTCACCGCAAAGGCGCAAAGTACGCAAAGAAAACATTAATGAAAAAGTGTATACGCCCTGCAAGTAGTGATTAGATCTACTTAGACTTTTACTTTTAAATCTTTGCGTTCTCTGCGTCTTAGCGGTTTATCACGGTTCACTTATAAGAGATAAAAATGCCAAAATTAAAAAACGATCGCTTTTTACGTGCACTGTTAAAACAACCTGTCGATAAGACGCCCGTCTGGATGATGCGCCAGGCAGGCCGCTATCTGCCTGAGTATCGCGAGTCGCGTAAAAAGGCCGGTGACTTTCTGACCCTGTGCAAGAATCCCGAGCTGGCCACCGAAGTCACCATTCAACCACTGGATCGTTTTGAGCTGGATGCTGCAATTTTATTTTCTGACATTCTGACCATTCCCGATGCCATGGGCCTGGGTCTATACTTCGCCGAAGGTGAAGGTCCAAAATTTACCAATCCTGTCGCGACCGCTGCCGATGTGAACAAGCTGGTAGTACCCGATATTGCGTCTGAGCTGGGTTATGTCACCGATGGCGTCAGCATGATCCGCAAAACACTGGATGGCCGTGTGCCGTTGATTGGTTTTTCCGGTAGTCCGTGGACACTGGCCACTTATATGGTCGAAGGCGGTAGCACCAAAGAATTCGCCAAGGTCAAAGGTATGCTCTATGACCGTCCTGACCTGATGCACAAGTTGCTCGATGTTGTTGCTGATACGGTGATTCAATATCTTAACGCCCAGATCGAATCAGGCGCACAGGCCGTAATGATCTTTGATACCTGGGGCGGTGTACTGACCACACGAGACTATAAAAACTTTTCACTCAACTACATGCAGAAGATCATCGATGGTCTGAAGCGTGAACATGATGGCCAGAAAATCCCGGTCATCATGTTTAGTAAAGGCGGTTGTCAGTGGCTGGAATCACAGGCCGAGACCGGTGCCGATGCACTGGGTCTGGACTGGACCATTGATATCGGTATGGCGCGCAAGCGTATTGGTGACAAAGTCGCCCTGCAAGGCAACATGGACCCATCCGTTCTTTATGCTACCCCCGAGCGTATACGTGAAGAAGTCGCCTTTATTCTCGAAAGCTACGGCAAGGGCAGTGGCCATGTCTTTAACCTTGGCCATGGCATACATCAGTATGTCGACCCGGATCATGCCAAGGCATTTATTGATGCCGTGCATGAGTTAAGCGTTCCATACCACCAGTAAGTCTGCGCCATGAAAGTCACAGGCAATATCACCAAGATGCACACCTCGCTAGTCAAAGGCGAGGCACACTATGAATTACCGGTCGGTGATGAACTAATCCCGATGAATAACATTATTGGTAATTTGATAAAACTCAAATACGAAGACGAAATTCATTGCATCGGCTGTGGTCGCAAAACCAATAAGAGTTTTAACCAGGGTTTTTGTTTTCCCTGTTTCAAATCACTGGCGCAGTGCGATATGTGTATTATGAAACCTGAGACCTGTCATTTTGCCGAAGGCACCTGCCGTGAACCGGAATGGGCAGAGGCGCACTGCATGCAGGATCACTTTGTCTATCTTGCAAACTCATCCGGCATCAAAGTTGGTATCACCCGTGGCACGCAAATTCCGACACGATGGATTGATCAGGGGGCATCGCAGGCCTTACCGATCTTCAAAGTTAAAAACCGTTTACTCTCCGGACAGATTGAGGTCGTGATTAAACAACATGTCTCGGACAAGACCAGTTGGCAGCGTATGCTGAAAGGTGTACCTGATAGCGTCGATTTGATTGCACGACGCGATGAGCTGGTTGCAGAGTGTCAGAAAGAAATTAAACAGATTGAGAAAAATGCAGGTAGTGATGGCGTGCATTTATTGGATAAAGAAAAGCAGATCGAAATCGGCTTTCCTGTAACAGAATATCCTGTCAAAGTTTCTTCATTTAACTTTGATAAAAAGCCGCTAGTCGAAGGTACGTTGATGGGCATTAAAGGCCAGTATCTAATTTTTGATACTGGTGTGATCAATATTCGGAAGTTTGGTGGGTATAAGGTAACGGTTTCTATTTGATCGTCATACCGGTGATACCTTGACCTGCAACGTAAGATTGCCCTGACGCATATGGCGTTGGGTACTTAAGATGAAACCTGAAAGGTCTATGTGCAGGGAATCCAGTTGTAGACTGGGTTAGCCGTGATGAGTATTCAAGCCTGCTTGGCTTTGAACATTTGTTATTGAAGAGGCATCTGCATCATCTCAGACACCTCAAGTGAACCGTCAATTTCAAGAAAAGGACAATTCTGTGCAATCGATAGGGCAGCCTCCATCGAGTCGGCTTTAATAATCGAGAACCCAGACATGGCACTACTTCCACCTTCTCCTATCGTCCCATCAGGACTGACTGTATTTGTATCTTTTAATGGAATGGTAGGAATGACAACCGCGTCACCGAGTGATGTTAACCACTCCATATATTTCGTAAAATGCATACTGGATTCCTCTGGGTCGGATGGCTGATCACCACCGAGATAAGCAAATATGAATTGTTTCATTTTAATTTCCTCATTAAATATAAATTCGATCAATCCAGCACGAGAAAGTTTCTCATCGTCCTTTCAGCATACGCTTTAGCGATTCAACAAACGGTTTAACCTTGCCTGCGGGCTTTGCATTTCTCACACAACTCAACGCGAAACGTTCCCTGCGATCAGACATCCAGTCCTGCTTGTAAGCGTCGTTACCCGTTAAAAAGTCGATCTCATCCACCTTATCGGTATCGATCACGTACGCCATCAGGAAACTGGTCAGTATTGAACCCGGTGAATACGACTTCCAGGACGCATTATACGCAAGCCTGAATATGTTTGCCTTACCGTGAAGTACAAACCAGAGCTGTGCCGCAATAGGCTGCTCTTTGACATAAAGCACCGCGAGTCTGGACCAACCCGGCGTGGAAAAGCCTGCCACAATGCCATCCAGAAAATCGACGTATTGTTCATTCGCCTTCCAGCTAGCACTGTAGACAGCATAATAATCGGACATTGCTTGCGATGCTTCGTCAC
>Ga0316204_10003410_pt1 | contig 31939 bp, 47 predicted proteins | sample 6monrhotite_MG_2_FD_205661 | JGI IMG/M metagenome (GOLD analysis project Ga0316204, IMG submission 205661) | Microbial mat bacterial communities from mineral coupon in-situ incubated in ocean water Damariscotta River, Maine, United States -... | ecosystem: Environmental > Aquatic > Marine >... | reverse complement strand
AGGATAATAGGTGCGCAAACATCTTAGGCTAGAGGGTAGCTCTCTCAATAAAAGCCGTATATACGACCGCATCTTAATCTGTTTAACGTTAAATTATTAATTGTAAAATACGTGGAGTCCATATACGTTATGTGAATTGATTGGTCTACCTGATTATTCTGATCAAATTAGTAATTTAAGGGTTCTTATTAATGAAACCGAAAGTTAATTGGATTCAAAAATTAGTATTGGTTATTTGGTTGTTGATTTTCAGTTTATCAATATATTTTGGCAAGATACCTACTAGAACGGGTTACACTTTGTATTCAGATAATCCAAGTAATTTTGTTGGTAGCTTAATTCTTTCTTTTTTAGTAGCAATTTACTTATACTACAAAGCTGGAAAATTCACATAACAAGTTGCTCAAACAGACACAAAACAGCTGGCTGTGCTCGTACCTCGCAAATTTTAGCCAGCTATTTCGCGCCGCTTAGCAAAGCGTTAGAAGCCTAAAGGAATCTATGCCTCGCCGTAGAGAGTTGAAAGGAATCACAATCAATTTTGCCAAACTTTTAAGTGGGCGAAATAATGATTATTTAGGATACTGGGCAATAGGTCAGTTATTCTTGTTGGCAGAAAAAAATAATATTGAATCTATAACTTTTGATTTATTAAACTTAAGTAAATGTCTTGGTTCACCTCAGGTGTTGGAAATGTGCCAACAAATGAAAGCTGAGCTAGATAGACTGGTTGAGGCACAAAAGATTCCATACGTATGGGTTAAATCTGTTTCAATTAGCTTTAGTTTCAATCAAGAGTACCAAGAAAAATACCACTACTGGCGCTCGGCATTAGGTAAACATTATTTGGTTGCAGTCGAAATCGAAACTGATTTAGGTTATATAAATAAGGCATTGGAAGGTGGTAATGTAAATCCACATGATCCAAGCAAAGAACATCGGAGTAATCGGCTTCTAACAAGAACTTCAAACGGAACAAAAACAGTTGGTTAGGTTCCGCTTCGCTGCACATTTTAACCAACTATTTTTGTCCGCTTAAGTGGGCGTTATGTTTACCTCAAGGAAGTGGCATTGTTCAATCATTCATTTACGGAATCACAAGTAGAACTAGCTCCACGTGGCGTTGTATTTCCCTTTGTAATTCCTATGATTGTGGATAAAGCAGTAAGTTTTGATGAGTTAAGCATTTTAGCTGGAATTGGAATATACCTTTTATCTTTTGTTGGTTGCTCTGTAACTTTTGTTTTCTTACCATTTTTTAAAGCGTTATTTATCGGAATTAAATCTTTTAGGTATATTTCAATATGCTTTATAGCCTCCGTCTTTCTACTAGCCTTCTTAATGCCGTATATTTTAAATTCCAATTTTTTGGATTCGTTTAAGTTATTGTTTTGGGTTGCAGGTATTCTTGGCTACTTATTTTTATTTACGCATTACTGTACTATAAAAAACTTGGAAAGCTTGGGGTGGTCAAAAAGAGACGACGAATTGTAAACATAACAAGCACTTAAAGTCGGACACAAAACAGTTTGCTGTGTTTCGTACCTCAACAATTGTAGCAAACTATTTTGCGCCGCTTAAGTAGGCGTTAGCTTTATACAAGGATTGGTATCGCTTTTCTTTTTCCAAATTCTTGTTTTGCATTTGTGGTTCGTTTCTTTTTTATCGTTGCGGTTGTTGATATTTTTTCTATCAAATAATTTCAGATTATCGCGCTGTTAGGTAAGCAAGCTTAACTTTGGTTTTGGTGTTAAGTGAATTAGTTGCCAACTTTCGGTTTACTGTTAAATTTGTATTTTTTGGTCTTGTTGTGCGTTACATAAATTAGTGGTTGCCAAATTTTATTGGCGCGTGTTAAAAGTATAAAAATGGTTTGCCCAACGAGCAGTTGTGTTAAAAAGCTAACAAGGCAATCAAGCACACATAAAGTTGGCTGTGCTCGTACCTCGCTCATTTTAGCCAACATTATTTAGCCGCTTAACGTGGCGTTATATTTTTAAGGCTACTGGTTGCAATCCTAAATGCTTTACAAATGGGACAAAATCTCGGTCGGTGAAAAGCAAAGGGATATTATTCTCAATACAATAAGTGGCAATAATGACATCTGCTGTTTTTCTTATTGTTATTCCTTTTTTTCTTAATTTTCTGTAGTTATCTGCGGTTTTAACAGCAATATTTAAACCAAGCATTTCAAATTTTTGTAAAGGCTCTAATAGCTCCTTTGCCATGTTATACTGTTTATCTACACGAAATCCTTGCAATATTTCAATTAAAATAAGATCACCGATAGCTACAGTTTCATTGCCTAAAGCTTTATCAAGTATATCTGTTTCAAGGTTATCTTTTCCGTTAAAATAATCAATCCAAACACTCGTATCAACTAAAATCATTTAGCCGTTCTCATATCATCAAGATCGCCTTCCCATTTTAGTTTACCCCTGAAATTTTTAATGTTACTTTGTTTATATAATTTAACTAGCATTTTTAAGCCTTCTTCAACGGCTTCTTTCTTAGTAGAAAGTCCTGTAGCCAAAAGTGCATCGTTCATTAGTTGGTCGTCAATAACAATGTTAGTTCTCATTTTATTACCTATGTGTATTGTTTTATGTTTATATACACATTATGGCGTAAATAAAAAATATAACAAGTTAATCAAACGGAAAAATAACAGTTGGCCATCGCTTCGTGATTATAAGCAATCATTATTTTCCGCTTATTAAGGCGTTATATTTACAAGGAGGTTTGGTGTTTTATTTTAAACTTTATGACGATATGAGGTTGAAAAATCTCAAGCATAGTCAAAAAATTAATATTGTTAATGATGCTGTTAAACTCTATCGAAAAGATTGCCCGATTAACTTATCAAAGGTATTGCTAACAATTTTAATTGTTTGTTTAATTCCTGCAATATTATCTTATTTCTTTGTTGGAGCGAACTTAGCTATTGGGTGGTTTTCTATTTCAATTCTTGGGTTAAACATCAAAACTGCGCGTGATGAAACTTCACTGGTTGAACCATATTTAGACCAAGTTATAAAGTAGAGTAATGTAAATATAACAAGCCACTAAAGCAGGACAAAAAACAGTTGGTTTTTGCTCCTGCGTCGCTAATTATAACCAACTATATTTTGCCTCTTAGTGGGGCGTTAGGGCTACTTTGACAATCCTGTATTTTGTACATACAATGTACATATGATTAAATTCGAATGGGATGCAGTCAAAGCTGCATCAAATATTAAAAAACACGGTATATCTTTCAAAGAAGCTGAATCAGTATTCTTTGATGAATTTGCGATGCAGTTTTTTGATCATGAAAACTCAGTAACAGAAGATCGGTTTTTAATGCTCGGTATGAGCAATGAAATCAATATACTTATTATTTGTCATTGTGAGCGCGATGAAGGCAATACAATAAGAGTCATTTCTGCTAGAAAAGCAACCAAAAATGAGCGCAACCATTATCAGCGAGGGCATTAATTATGAAAGATGAATATGATTTATCAACTATGGAATCGCGTAAAAACCCTTACGCTAACAAACTTAAAAAACCGGTTACAATGCGTTTGGGTGAAGATGTAATCACCTATTTTAAAGGTATGGCAGAAGAGTCAGGTGTTCCATATCAAAGCCTTATCAATCTATATTTACGTGACTGCGTGGCAACACATAAAAAAATTGATATTAACTGGCATGCGTAATCGCAGCCCTAACAAGCTGTTAAAGTCGGACAAATTACAGTTGGCTAGGTTTCGCTCCGCTTCACATTTTAGCCAACAGCAATTTGCCGCTTAACAGGGCGTTATGTTTACCTCGATAGGGGCGCAATCTTTGCAAAAGTTTAATATATCCTTGAACGCTATATTCACTTTATTGTTCTCAATAATTATCGGTGTAATGTTTTATGGTGCTATATCTCCTAATCAAGCTTATAACTTAATTGCAGGCTTACTTTTGGTCACTATGCTTTATTCTTTATATGTAGTTATTAAAACTAGATGCGAATTTAGATTAGTTAGGTTATTGGTTTTATTATCGTTTATTGTTACGGTGGTTGTTGGCTGTTTTTATGTACTATTTACAAGTCAAACTTCGGTTTAATGTAAACATAACAAGAGACTATGGCGTCAATAGCTAATTTTTAGCTTTTGGCGCTTACCACATAACACCATCTCTGAGCATAGAATTTAGTATGACTACCATCTTTCTAATACAGGCGATTATGGCAACTTTTTTCGGTTTACCTGCGGCGACTAAACGTTGATACGTTTCTTTAAATACAGGGTTACTTTGAATGACTGACATCATTGCCATATATAAAACGGTTCTTACTTGATGTCTTCCGCCTTGAATTTTGCGTTGGCCTTTAAAGCGGCCACTTTCTTTGTTAATTGGAGCAACTCCCACTAAAGCACTCGCTTGTTTACTCGTCATATAGCCCAGCTCTGGTAGGTTACTAATGATTGAGGCTGCTGCTATTTTCCCAATACCATTCATGCTTTGTAATATCTTATTTTTTGCTTGATAGTCTGGGCAAGATTCAATCAGCTCTACCAGCTTTCTTTCAATCTTACTAATCTGATGTTTGAATGCGGTTAATATGGGTTTAATGGTCATTGCTAATTCTTTAGGAAGAATTTGAAGACGATTCTTCTCCATGGTTTGCATCACTAATAACTGATTTCTTCTCGCGACCAAGTCGCTCATAGCTTGCATCGTACTTGGTTTTAATTGTGATAGTTTCGGCTTGATAACATCGCCGTAATGGGCGATGAGTTGTGCATCAAGTTTATCTGTTTTAGCGCGTTGTCCAATGGCTCCCGCAAAACGTTTGATGTATACAGGGTTGGCAATAACAAAGGGGAGCTTTACTTTCGCACAAGCCATAATAAAGGACATTTCTAGTCGTCCAGTTGCTTCAATCACAATGCGCTCTACGTTGTACTTCTTAATGATGTCAATTGCTTCTTTAATACCTTTTTCATCGTTTGAAACGGTAAAATAAATATCAAGAGGACGAAGGTATATATCCAATTGATATTTTCCTGTATCAACGCCGACATTAATGTTTTGATTCATTGCAGTTTTCATAATAAGCTAACCCCTACTTGCGTAATGTGGGTTCGAGACCCAGTAGACTATTCGAGTATTTTGCTTGGAGTCTTTTACAGCGTTCGTTCTTGTTATCGGTCTTTCTATTGAGGAGCCATCGCTCAATCGAACTACTGTAAAAGAAGGCCATAGTTGCAGCTATGGCTTGGGTCTCACTTTACCGGAAATTGTTTTAATAAGTGGATTTATTATCCATACAAGTTGCTTAAACGGAATAAAAACAGTTGGCCATCGCTTCGCGATTTTAGCCAACGTTACTTAGCCGCTAAGCAAGGCGTTATGTTTCAAAAGGAGTTGGGATGAAATTTGATATATTCTCAATATTATTGGTAATACAGAGTCGTATTAACGATAATTGTTTTGTTACTTTTCTGGCGGAGCAAGAAATCTACTGCTTTCAGCACTCTAAACCCAAACACGTTGAAGCTCAAGAGGGAAAGTATGGGCTTTGGCATTTAACACTAGCACTTAAGAAAAATACAAAATGGCTTGGTATTTTTGTTTCACAGGAGCTATACGTCGAATGAATATTATTTCTGCCTTCCTTTGTTATATTGCTGCTGTAAACGTGGCCTCGATAATTTTGTATCGTAAATATGATGGCGAATTTTCAAGTATTGCGTTTTATAATGGGATAGTAGGGCTTATTCTCATACCAATGATTTTTTTTGTTTTTATTGGAGCCATTGAAAATACAATTGGTTCTACGGGTGATCCATCATACGGATTAGGTTTTTTATTTCTTTATATGTTAAATATAATTGTTGCGAGCTATTTTGTGATTAAAAAATTACTTAAACCCAAATAGTACATATTTTAAAACATAACAGACATTCAAACGGACACAAAACAGCCAGCTGTTTTGTGCCGCTTAGCAAGGCGTTAGCTAGCAAGGATACAATTAAGTTTGTGCTTTTAAATTTAATTCGTCCGAAGGAATTGGTTTAAACCCCCGTCTTTAGAGGGGATAGCTTTAAGCTAGCAGTTGCGTTTATTATGTAGGTATGAACTAAGCCCCGTAAAAAAAACGGAGCTTTCTTTTTTCGAACATTCGAAAAAATCAGTCTAATAAATCTAAAAGATCAAGTCTTTCTTTTGCGAGTATATACCTTGCACGGACATCATCAATTTGCTGTTGAGTTAATTTATTACCTAAGGTACGAAGCCCTCCTTCGGCATCATTATGGTGAATTCCAAAAGCATACTTAAGATATTCCATAAGCAGCGGCTGAGCATCAAGATATGATATGGAATTCATAGCCTGAGAAATCTTGTTTGCCTCAGCCCATTCTCCATTATTTACATATTCCTGCATAGTGACACTAGCTTTTGGGAATATACAACCTACACCTGTAATTCCACCGCATGCTCCAGCAAGTCCTGCATGTACAGTTACAGTGTCAACACCAGCCAAAATTTTTAAATCTTTGTTCTCTAACATCAGCGTTTCAATAGTTGAAACGTCTGTAGTTGATATTTTAAGCGCAGTTACTTCTGGTAGAGTAGCAAGTCTTCTAAGAATATCTGTTGAAAGTGCATGATATCCGGCCGCATCAGGGTTGTTATAAGGCAGAATTGTTACGCCTGCTTCTTTTGCTGCTGCTGCAGAAAGCGCATAGTACGCATACATTTCTTCATCAGAAGGGGCTTCTTTAGTTTTTGGGGGCATGACCATAACGGTATCTACGCCAACTGTTGCGAGTTCTTTAACGATTTTGGCAAGTTCTTCTTTGGTTTCTGCGGCAGCTCCACTGATTAGCGGAACATCATATTCTTTAGCAACTTCAGAAAGAGCTTGAAGTAAAGAAAGACGCTGATCTGAGCTTAAGTAGCTATTTTCACCTAGCGTACCAGAGCCAACAAGACCACCCATTCTACTTCCGCCTTTTCCCTGAACTTTTAAAATATCTGCTGCGTATTTTTGTGTTGCAACAAAGTCAATTTCAAGGGCACCGAATTCGGATTTTTTTAGCCATGTAAAAACGGCTGGCATTACTGTATATCGCCAATCTGTACTATTATTTTTCATCATATTTTCTCATACCAAAACTAATTGTATACATTATACCAAAAAGATTGTGGTAGTTAAACCATTTTTTATAAAGCTTGGAGGCTTTTATTGGGTTACACCTTCAAAGGAGTTAGGTTAACGCTCAATTGGACGAAGACTTGTCATTCTACATAATGCTCATACCTAATGGTTTTAGAGTTATAAACAAAGATGATACATCAATAGAGTTTACCGGCCGAGGAATGAATAATACTAAGGAAGATCCTATTCGCGGTGCAACATAAGTTTCTTTTATAGCTAAGTCAGGAATTTTATATATAAATGCAAATCTTGGAGGCGTATTGTTAATGTCTTTATTTGTATGCTTTTTTCCACCTTTACTAATATTATCCTTAAGTTATTTTAACTCGAAAGGTTCTGATATCATTAACTATCTATGGATTTGGCTTATTATGGGGCCTTTGATTGCGTTTTGGCTTCGCCGTCGAACCGTTAAAGCGTTAAATGTTTTGTTAGAAAATACTTTTTTCTCAAATAAATAACAATGTAAAGTTTTGTAACAAGCTGTTAAATAAGGATAAAACTAAGTTTATCGTGTTTGTAGCTCAACTATCATTTGCTTCTTAGTGATCGAGATGTTTTTTATATAAATGGGGTGTATATTTTGATTTATACCTATCAAACCTCCAAATTATCAGTAGTCGAACTTTTCAGTGACACTCCGAATACTGAAATTCTAGTTGCCATCACGAAATTATTCACATAACAAACCAATCAATCAATCAGGACTAAAACAGTTTTCTATGTTCGCAGCACGCTGTTTTAGATAATAATTTTCAGCTGTGTACAGGGCGTTATATTTTTGAATAAATTTGGATAGCATGATAATAAAATTATTTCGAGAGCCACCCGAATGGGGTTGGTTTATTGGTTTATTGGTATTTTGGTCATGAGCATTGAGAGCTCATTCGTGGTCATTATGTGGGATTATTAACGGGAGTGCCTTTTTTACTTGTTGCTATTCTCGCCCCTAAAAAAGTACAAATCCCACTTTGGGTTTTATTTACATTAGGTTCTTTGGTTAATTTTATTATTGCAGTATCAGGCTCAATTGATTATATATCGTCGGGTATTTATCTATTGCTAATCTTTTATGGATTAGATTAAATTAAAAACAAAAAAAATTGATTCACTTGTTGTGTTAATTAAAAATATACAAGTTGCTCAAACGGACCAAAAAAAAGCTGGCTGTGTTCGTGCCTCACAAATTATAACCAGCTTTTTTGTGCCACCTAAAGTGGCGTTATTTTTAAAGGGGTCAGATAATGGAATTAAATCTAGTTGAGGATATTAAAGTACTTACTGAAAATCAGAAGTCAAACTAAATTTAACACGTTATGAAAAAATTCATAGACTTAGTTTTGTTCCTACGATTAGTAGTGCAATACTTATAATTTACGTATTCTGGTTGCCTAGGTTAGGTGGTAATTCGTTACATCCGCTACACCTGTTTACTGTTGTTCTACTTGTATCAGTAATTGGACATTCTAATGTTCAACGCACTGATTTTAAAGCTGCTATTTGAGTTAAAATACGGTCATTAGTTTACATATAATATGTACTTTTAAGTGAGCACAAAAAGTTGCCTTCGTCCCACCTCTCGAGTAATATTGTTTGCTTTTTTGTACCAATAATGTGGTGTTTTAACTATAACCAAAATTGAGTTTGCCAATGAGAGAGTTTTTATTAATTTTAATTGTTTTTATTAGTTGGGGTGTAAATGCTAATTCACTTCAGACCGGAGTAGATAAAACCTCGAATAAAATTATTATAGGTATAGATGAAAAGGTATCAGGAAAACACCTGCATGAATACGCCAATATGTGGTGGCAATGGACTAGAACAATGAATAAAAAAGAGAGTCCTGTAATAGATCGCATTGGTGATAAATGCGGTGTAAATCAAAATGGTAGTGTATGGTTTCTTGCTGGAGGTTATGGGTCATCAAAAATAAGCCGTAGGTGTACTATTCCAGAGGGTAAATACATTTTCTTTCCTATTATTAATATGGCTTATTGGCCAAGACAAGGAAGTAGCATTACTTGCGAAGGTGTGAAAAATAGGGCTGCTCTGAATAATGACAATTTACTTTTAGTTAATGCAGAACTTGATGGAAAGAAGATTCCTGATGTAAGAAAATATCGCATCCAATCAGAAAAGTGTTTTGATCTTTTAGGTTTGATACCTAAAAAGTTTAATGCACCCAAAGTATTTCCTTCCGCAACAGATGGGTACTGGTTAATGCTTAAACCTCTAACTAAAGGTCAACACAAATTAAAGTTTTCAGCTCAATATAATCGGGCAAATGGGGCATTTGGTCAAATGGCTCAAGATATTGAATATGAGATTAAAGTTAAATAATTAGAACATGTAACTAAGGTTACAATAGTTCATTATGAATTTTCAGGTACGTATAAAATTAATTTTTAGTTCAAGGGCTTAGTTTGAATGTGACTATATATTTATAGCTTTTTGTTATCACAGATTAATTTTATATAGTGCTGCATCGGAATATTCATTTTCTCTTGCAACCGTTTACCCATAGAAAGTAATTCTTCTTTATTCATTGTAGGTATGGTGTTTTTGAACGCTAAAACAATTGTATTTCCACTTCCCACTTCTAAACTGAGTAGTTGGTTTTTAAATTCGCACTTGAGTATTTCATTCAGCTCTTTTTGTAATTTAGGTGTCGTATGGCAGATATTAAGAACAAGTACGCCTTGTTTATTGAGAGCATTTTTGCAGTTATGTAAATAAGAGGATTGTACTTGTTTAGGTTCTATGCCTTCTGAGTTATATAGATCTGAAAAAATAATATCGCTTTTTATGTTAGTGTTTTGTATGTAGTTCGTTGCATCGTCTATATGGATAGATAGGTGATCTGTACAGGGTAAGCAAAAATATTTTTTTGCAATGTTAACCACCTCTTCACGATATTCAACCACATGAACTTTTAGCTCTGAAATGTTATTTATCAGGTTTTTTGCCATAGAGCCTGCGCCCAATCCTAAGATAGTCGCTGTATTTATTATAGGTACAAACAATAAACCAGCCATCATCGCTTGGGTATAATCAAGATGTAATCCGTTGATGTCATTAAGCTTCATGCTACTTTGATAAATTTTACCATCAAAGCTGAGGATCCGAGTGTTTTTTGTTTCGTAAACAAAAATGGGGCCGTGCTCATCTTTTGTTGATGAGATGCAAGTTCCTCTAATATCCATGGTATTTTAAATGCTTCTTAATTGTTGGGAAATAACTAGTTGAGTATTGTAACGTAAAAGAGAGTCTTCCATTTAAATTTGTCATTGATATCAATTTATATGTTTAAGTGATTTGAGTCATACTAATAATATTCAGCGGGTAGTTCGGTTTTACAATGCTTTGTTCTTCATAATGTTATCAACTCATTTTATTATTGAATCTAAATGATGTTAAAAACTAGGTCAATTGCCAGGATCAAACTGATTTAGAAATTGCTAAACATAGGGTAAAATGGGTAATGATTCAAAGTGATTATAAACATGAATATTAAGATCAAAAATGTTCCAGCCACCGAGGTTACTTGTTCAAACTGTCAGGCATGCTGCTGCCGCTTAGAAGTGATGATTATTACAGACACAGGAGTGCCTCATAAGCATGTTGCTTTAGACGAATGGGGAGGAGAAACGATGCTGCGTTTAGAAGATGGTTGGTGTTCAGCTTTGGATCGTGAGACTTATATGTGTTCGATATATGATAATCGTCCTTTGATTTGTCGAGAATTTGAAATGGGTTCGTATGAATGCAAACAGGAAAGATCTGCGCAAATGGGCGTGTTGTCCTAATTGCCCTAGTAAATGACATTAGTATATTATATATTCAAGTATTCTTTAAACCGTGTATTATTCAAGAAAAATATCTCCCATCAAGCCTAATTTGTGATTTCATCCCTCAAAATTTTTATATTTAGAATCATTTCACAACTCAATATTAAAAATACAGGGATAAGAGGTTAAATGATTTTACTTAAGAGTAAATTCAACTACCAAAACCACACGCGCCCGCAATATTGATTGTAAAGGTAAATTAAAGTATCACTTTGGCATTAGTGGTGTTATAATCTCGCGCCCACTTAATTTGAATCTCATGTTTTTGAGTGTTTAAGTGGATACACAAAGGCAGTGACGGGTTAATTTCTGGCCTTGAATTTTAATAGTAAACTATTATTTTTTATAAGTTTATTTTATAAAAAATAAACTGGAGCAATACAATGATCCAAATGCAATCACAGCTTGACGTTGCTGATAATAGCGGCGCTCGACGTGTACAATGTATAAAGGTTCTTGGTGGCTCGCACCGTCGCTACGCACGCATAGGTGACATCATCAAAGTTGCAGTGAAGGAAGCAATTCCTCGCGGCAAAGTAAAAAAAGGTGATGTTATGAACGCGGTAGTGGTGCGCACTAAGAAGGGTGTTCGTCGTACAGATGGTTCTACCATTCGTTTTGACGGCAACGCGGCTGTAATTTTGAATGCAAATTTACAACCAATTGGTACTCGTATTTTCGGGCCTGTGACACGTGAACTTCGTAATGAAAAATTTATGAAAATCGTATCATTAGCACCTGAAGTACTTTAAGGAGTCACGATAATGGCATCTAAGATTCGTCGTGATGATGAAGTAATAGTACTTGCTGGTAAAGACAAAGGCAGAAGTGGCAAAGTCACTAAAGTTTTAGTTGAAGACGGCAAAGTATTTGTAGAAGGCGTTAACTTAATCAAAAAACACACTAAGCCTGTACCTCAGTTACAGCAGCCTGGTGGAATTATTGAAAAAGAAGCACCTATTAATGTATCTAACGTAGCGATTTTAAACCCTACCACTGGTAAGGCTGATCGTGTTGGATTTAGATTTGAAGACGGCAAAAAAGTACGTTTTTTCAAATCTAATAATGAATTAGTTTAGTTGGAGTAAACGATGGCGAAACTGCATGATTTTTACAAAGATACCGTTGTAGCCGATCTTCAAAAGAAGTTCGAATACAAAAGTATCATGCAAGTCCCTCGGATTGAAAAGATCACCCTTAACATGGGTGTTGGCGAAGCCATTACTGATAAAAAAGTATTGGATCACGCCACGAATGATCTTACTGCAATCTCAGGTCAAAAGCCTCAGATCACTAAAGCACGCAAATCTGTTGCTGGCTTTAAGATCCGTGAAGGCTACCCGATTGGCGCTAAAGTAACACTACGCGGTGAGCGTATGTGGGAATTTTTAGAGCGATTGATCTCAATCTCTATTCCTCGTATTCGTGATTTCCGTGGCTTGAACCCTAAATCGTTCGACGGCCGTGGTAATTATAGTATGGGTGTACGTGAGCAAATCATTTTCCCGGAAATCGATTATGATAAAATCGATAAAATCCGTGGTATGGATATTACCATTGGTACTTCTGCGGCATCTGATGAAGAAGGTCATGCCTTGCTCGCTGCCTTTAACTTTCCATTTAAGAAGAAGGTATAGAGAAATGGCTAAATCGTCAATGAAAGCTCGTGAAGCAAAACGTACCAAACTAGTAGCGCAATTTTCTGAAAAGCGTGCTGCGTTAAAAGCAATCATCTCTGGCGTTAATTCTTCTGAAGAAGAACGTTGGGATGCTGTATTGAAACTTCAAAGTTTACCTCGTGATTCATCAAGTAGTCGTCAACGTAATCGTTGTAATATTACTGGTCGTCCACATGGTTACTTACGTAAATTCGGCTTAAGCCGTATTAAGTTGCGTGAAGCAACTATGCGTGGTGAAGTTCCAGGTCTTAAGAAAGCTAGTTGGTAATTCACGGGAGTAAATGGTTATGATGACTGATCCTATCGCGGACATGTTTACACGCATCCGCAACGGTCAATCTGCAAATAAAGTTGCAGTAAAAATGCCATCTTCAAAAGTTAAAGTAGCAATTGCTAACTTGCTTAAAGAAGAAGGTTACATTTCAAGTTTCAACGTTTCAACTGATGCTAAGCCTCAGTTAGAAGTTGAATTGAAATATTTCGAAGGTAAAGAAGTAATTGAAACAATCAAGCGTGTTTCACGTCCTGGTTTGCGCGTATATAAAGGTAGAGATGATCTTCCTAAAGTACAAGCTGGTTTAGGTATTGCTATTGTTTCAACATCAAAAGGCTTAATGACTGATCGCGCCGCTCGCACTGCGGGTCTTGGCGGTGAAATCATTGGTCACGTAGCTTAAGGAGCAGAATATGTCTCGTGTTGCAAAAGCACCTGTCACTATACCTGCTGGCGTTACAGTTACGTTATCAGGTCAGGACATTACAGTTAAGGGTCCAATTGGCGAACTATCTCGTACAATCAATGGTTTAGTTACAGTTTCTCAAGAAGAAAATGTTGTTAAAACTACGGTTGCTAACGATGATAAAAACGCATGGGCTCAAGCCGGTACTGCACGCGCTTTAATCAATAATATGGTTGAAGGTGTTAGTAAAGGTTTTGAGAAAAAATTAGTTTTAAACGGTGTTGGTTACCGTGCAAAAGCTTCAGCTAAGTCTTTGAACTTAACTTTAGGTTTTTCACATCCAGTTGACCACGCAATTCCTGTTGGAATTACTGTTGAAACGCCTACGCAAACTGAAATCGTACTTAAAGGTGCCGATAAGCAGTTAGTTGGTCAAACCGCAGCGAACATTCGTGAATACCGTAAACCTGAGCCTTATAAAGGTAAAGGGATTCGTTATAGCGATGAAAATGTTCGTCGTAAAGAAGCTAAGAAGAAGTAGGGTAATACTATGGATAAGAAAACATCTCGTTTGCGCCGCGCTAAGCGTGCACGTGCAAAAATTAGCGAGTTGGGTGCGAATCGTTTAGTTGTTAACCGTACTCCTCGTCATATTTACGCGCAAGTTATTGCACCATCAGGATCAGAAGTGATCTGTGCAGTATCTACTTTAGATAAAGAACTTCGTGCTGAATTGGATAAAACAGGTAATACTGCTGCAGCGACTGCTGTTGGCAAAGCAATAGCTGAACAAGCTGTTGCTAAAGGTGTTACTAAAGTAGCTTTTGACCGCTCTGGGTTTTTATACCATGGTCGCGTTAAGGCGTTAGCAGAAGCAGCTCGTGAAGCTGGCCTTCAGTTCTAGGAGTTGATTATGGCTAATGTAGAAAATACACAACAAAGTGATATGGCTGAAAAGTTAATCGCCGTTAACCGCGTTTCAAAAGTGGTTAAAGGTGGTCGCATATTCAGTTTCACTGCACTAACAGTAGTTGGTGATAATAATGGCCGTGTTGGTTTTGGTTATGGTAAAGCACGTGAAGTGCCAGCTGCAATCCAAAAAGCAATGGAAAAGGCTCGCCGTAACATAGTAACTATTGATTTGAAGGGTACTACTCTTCAACACCCTATTAAAGGGCGTCATTCAGGTTCTAAAGTTTACATGCAACCAGCTTCTGAAGGTACAGGTATTATTGCCGGTGGTGCTATGCGCGCCGTACTTGAAGTTGCAGGCGTTCAGAACGTATTGTCAAAAGCATACGGTTCTACTAACCCAATCAACGTAGTACGCGCTACTATTTCTGCTCTTGCGAACATGAACTCGCCTGAAGCAGTTGCAGCTAAGCGTGGAAAAAGCGTTGCTGATATTCTGGGGTAATTGCACATGGCTAACACAGTTAAAGTAACACAAATAAAAAGTTCTATCGGTCGTTTACCGAAGCATAGAGCTACATTAAAAGGCCTTGGTCTACGTCGTATTAATCATACTGTTGAGTTAGAAGATACTCCATCAGTACGTGGTATGATCAACAAGGTTTATTACATGGTTAAGGTGGAGGATTAGTTATGCATTTAAATACATTATCTCCTGCACCAGGATCACACAAAACTAAGAAGCGTTGCGGACGTGGTATTGGTTCAGGTATCGGCAAAACTGGTGGTCGTGGTCACAAAGGTCAGAAGTCTCGTTCTGGCGGTAGTGTTCGTCCAGGTTTTGAAGGTGGCCAAATGCCATTAAAACAACGTTTACCTAAATTTGGTTTTACTTCACGTAAATCTTTAGTTCGCGCTGAAGTTCGTTTACATGAATTAAACTTGATTCAAGGCGATGTTGTTGACCTATTTACACTTAAAGATGCTAACCTAATTGGCCGTAATATCGAGACAGCAAAAATAATGTTGTCTGGTGAAATTACACGTCCAATTACAGTTCGTGGTTTGGGTGTAACTAAAGGCGCACGTGCAGCTATTGAAGCTGCTGGCGGAAAAATCGAGGAATAATTCAGATTATGGCTAAACCAGGTATGGATAACAAAGCTCAAGGCGGTTTAACCGAACTTAAGCAAAGATTATGGTTTGTACTCATGGCACTTGTTGTGCTGCGTTTAGGATCATTTGTACCAATTCCTGGTATTGACGCCGCTGTATTATCGCAGTTGTTCGAGCAACAAAAGGGCACTATCGTAGAAATGTTTAACATGTTCTCCGGTGGTGCACTTTCACGAGCTTCTGTATTGGCTCTAGGCATTATGCCGTACATTTCGGCTTCGATTATCATGCAATTATTAACGGTTATACATCCGCCAATGATTGAATTGAAAAAAGAAGGTGAAGCAGGACGTCGTAAGATAAGCCAATACACTCGCTATGCAACACTAGTTTTAGCTACTTTCCAATCGATTGCGATTGCAAAAAGCTTACCGGGCATGATGCCAGGGCTAGTGATAAATGCTGGTATAGGATTTTATTTTGCTGCAGTCGTTAGTTTAGTTACCGGTACCATGTTTTTAATGTGGTTAGGTGAACAAATTACTGAACGCGGTATAGGTAATGGTATTTCTATCATCATTTTTGCAGGTATTGTTGCTGGTATGCCATCTGCTATTGGTAAAACAGCAGAGATGGCGCGTCAAGGGGAAATTCACTTATTAGTATTGTTGCTAATTGCAGTAATTGTGTTTGCAGTAACCTTCTTTGTAGTGTTTGTAGAACGTGGACAACGTCGTATCGTTGTTAACTATGCAAAACGCCAACAAGGTCGTAAAGTGTTTGCTGCACAAAGTACACATTTACCGTTGAAAGTGAATATGGCTGGTGTAATACCACCAATATTTGCTTCAAGTATTATTTTATTTCCTGGCACGTTAGCCAGTTGGTTTGGTCAAGGTGACGGCATGGTTGCAGACTTCTTACAAGAAGTTTCACTAGCAATGTCTCCAGGTCAACCATTATATGTAATGATGCTTGCAGCAGCGATAATATTTTTCTGCTTTTTTTATACCGCGTTGGTTTTTAACCCACGTGAAACAGCAGATAATTTGAAAAAATCCGGAGCGTTTATTCCTGGGATCCGTCCTGGTGAGCAAACCTCTAAATATATTGATAAAGTGATGACACGGTTAACCCTTGCAGGTGCCTTGTATATTACCTTTATTTGTTTAGTGCCTCAGTTTATGATCATCGCATGGGACGTTCAGTTCTATTTCGGTGGTACATCACTACTAATTATTGTAGTGGTAATCATGGACTTTATGGCACAAGTGCAGACTCATATGATGTCACATCAATATGACAATGTATTGAAAAAAGCTAACCTTAAAGGCTACGGCCAGTAGGTTGAACGGAGTATAAAATGAAAGTTCGTGCATCCGTAAAAAAGATTTGTCGTAACTGTAAAGTGGTAAAACGCAAAGGCGTTATCCGTGTTATTTGCAGTGAGCCTAAGCATAAGCAAAGACAAGGCTAATCTTTTTGAAGTGGCCTCTTTACAGGAAAATATGGTAAAAGCTAAATTTTTCTGTATAATGCCGCTTCGATTTGCAAAAATAGTTGTGGGTTGAGTATCCTAACGGGCTTTTCAACCTGTTTTTTTAATCTTTTATAAAGGAGATGTGTTAGTGGCCCGTATCGCTGGCATTAACATCCCTGATCGTAAACATGCAGTAATTGCCATTACTGCGATTTACGGTATCGGAGCTACACGTGCGAAAGCAATTTGTGCAGCTGCAGGTATCGCAGAATCAACCAAGATCAGCGAATTAGACGAAGCGCAAATTGATGTGCTTCGTAATGAAGTGGCTAAATACACTGTAGAAGGTGATTTACGTCGCGAAGTATCTATGAACATCAAGCGTCTGATGGACCTTGGCTGTTTCCGTGGCATACGTCATAGACGTAGTTTGCCGCTTCGTGGTCAACGCACGAAGACCAATGCGCGTACGCGTAAAGGTCCTCGTAAGCCAATTAAGAAGTAGGGGAATAGACAATGGCTAAAACACCAGTTCGTTCGCGTAAACGCGTAAAAAAACAAGTTGCTGATGGCATGGCTCATATCCATGCATCTTTCAACAACACTATCGTAACCTTAACAGACCGTCAGGGTAATGCTTTATCTTGGGCAACAGCGGGTGGCTCAGGCTTCCGTGGCTCACGTAAGTCTACTCCATTTGCTGCGCAAGTCGCTGCAGATCGTGCAGGTCAAGCTGCACAAGAATTCGGTTTGAAGAATATTGAAGTTTTCGTTAAAGGCCCAGGACCAGGACGTGAGTCTGCAATCCGTGCTTTAAATGCTGCTGGTTTTAAAATCACCAACATTACAGACGTAACGCCTATTCCTCATAATGGTTGTCGTCCGCCTAAAAAGCGTCGCGTTTAATTGGCACTTTTAGGATAGTTGGAGAAAGAACATGGCTAGATATTTAGGTCCAAAGTTAAAGCTTAGTCGCCGCGAAGGAACAGATTTGTTCCTTAAAAGTGGTGTACGAGCAATTGACACTAAATGTAAGATAGATACAATTCCAGGTCAGCACGGCGCCCGTCGCGGTCGTTTGTCAGACTATGGTATTCAGCTTCGTGAGAAGCAAAAAGTTCGTCGTATTTATGGCGTACTAGAAAAACAATTCCGTAACTACTATACAGATGCTGCACGTATTAAAGGTAATACAGGTGAAAACTTGTTACAACTTTTAGAAAAACGTTTAGATAATGTTGTTTACCGTATGGGTTATGCCAGCACTCGTGCTGAAGCTCGCCAATTGGTAAGTCACAAAGCTATTGTAGTAAACGGCCAAGTGGTAAATATACCATCGTTCACAGTTAAAGCTGAAGATGTGGTTTCTATACGTGAAAAGTCTAAAACTCAAGCACGTATTGTTGCGGCTTTAGAATTAGCTGATCAACGTGAAAAACCACTCTGGGTTGAAGTAGATAATAAGAAAATGGAAGGCGTATTTAAACGTGTTCCAGATCGTTCAGATCTATCTGCTGAAATTAATGAACAGTTGATTGTCGAACTTTACTCTAAGTAAAGTTGAACTTTAAGAGAGGATATATGCAGGGTTCTGTAACCGAATTCCTTAGACCGCGTTTAGTCGATATTGAAACCATTAGCCCGACAAGAGCTAAGGTTACTTTAGAGCCATTGGAACGTGGTTTTGGTCACACTCTAGGTAATGCGTTACGTCGCATTCTTTTATCTTCAATGCCAGGTTGTGCTGTCACTGAAGTTGAGATCGACGGTGTATTGCACGAGTACAGTAGTAAAGAAGGTGTTCAAGAAGACATCATCGAAATACTGCTAAACCTTAAAGGCTTAGCAGTAGGTATTGAAGGCAAAAATGAAGCTGTTCTTACCTTAACTAAATCCGGTGAAGGCCCTGTTACGGCGGCTGATATCCAACATGATGGCGATATTACTATCGCTAATCCTGAGCATATTATTTGTCATTTGACAGGTGATGGTGCTATCAGCATGCGCATCAAGGTAGAATTAGGACGTGGTTACGTTCCTGCTGCTACCCGTCGCAATGCCGAGGAAGAAGATCGTGCAATCGGACGTTTGTTAGTAGATGCATCATTCAGTCCAGTCGCAAAGATTGCCTATGATGTTGATTCTGCTCGTGTTGAACAGCGTACAGATTTAGACAAGTTAATTATCGATATGGAAACTAACGGTACGTTAGATCCAGAAGAAGCAATTCGTCGTGCTTCAACAATTTTAGCTGAACAGCTAGATGCGTTTGTAGAACTTCGTGATGTTACTGAAGTTGAACAAAAAGAGGAAAAACCTCTATTTGATCCAATTTTACTTCGTCCTGTTGATGATCTTGAGCTAACCGTTCGTTCAGCTAACTGTTTAAAAGCAGAAGCGATTCAATATATTGGTGACTTAGTACAGCGTGCTGAGGTAGAACTTCTTAAAACCCCTAACTTGGGTAAGAAGTCTCTTACTGAAATAAAAGACGTGTTAGCGTCTCGTGGCTTATCACTAGGCATGCGCCTAGAAAATTGGCCACCAGAAAGCATTGCCGATAACGACTAAGTCGGTCATCATTTTAATTAGTTAAAGATAAGGATTTAACTTATGCGTCATCGTAAAAGCGGTCGCCAGTTAAACCGTAATAGCAGTCATCGCCAGGCGATGTTCCGCAATATGGCAAGCTCTTTAGTAAAGCACGGTGTTATTAAAACTACTGTTGCTAAAGCTAAAGAACTACGTCGCGTTGTAGAGCCATTGATTACATTGGCTAAAACCGACAGCGTTGCAAATCGTCGTTTGGCATTTGCTCGCACCCGAGATCAAGAAGTTGTAGGTTTTTTATTTAATGATCTTGGTCCTCGTTACCAAGAACGCCCAGGTGGTTATACTCGCATTTTAAAATGCGGTTACCGTACTGGTGATAAAGCACCAATGGCTTACGTTGAATTAGTAGACCGTCCAGTAGTTGAAGAAGCTGTGGAAGTTGAAGAAGTCAGCGCTGAAGCATAAATTGCTTTAGAATATTGATTAAAAACGGAGCTTAGGCTCCGTTTTTTTATGCCAAAATAAAAATGTCCTGAAATAATAATGTCAATCAGCCTGTCTACTAGTATTCAAAGGTATAGAGGTGGGATGTATGTGTAGTACTCCAAGACCAAAGCGTGTGATGAAAACAAACAGCACAAGTGTAACAACAAATGGCACAATATTGTCAGGCTTAAGTGCGCAAAAAAGAGCGGCTTTTGTTCAACGTGCTAACCAAGCTGACGATCGCCGTTATGAATTACAGCAAAAAGCTGCAGAAAAAAAACGTGAAAACAATCATCTTACACATACAAAAAATTTATCAATCAAAAAATCAACTAAAAACTGGAGCTACTGGTTAATTGATGCCAGCATAAAAGAAATAGTTATGATGCTCTTTTTAGGTAAATCGTATTGATATATTGTTAATATGATTTATTCTTATTGCCCCACTTTCACTGACCAATTATTACTAATAAATGACTAATTACGTTTCTGATCTTCGTATAGCCGCAATTGCTAAAAATTCTACGCTAAAATTTTTTGGCCCAATCCTTGACCGCATTATTGGATTAAATAAATTACAAAAATTATACCGTCAACGCAATTTTTCAGGCTTAGATAAACAAAGCTTTTCCAATAAATTATTACAAGAATTAGGGGTTGAAATACTGGGTGGTGAAAAAGTCTTGACCAAAATACCACAAACTGGTCGGTTTATTGTGGTTTGTAACCATCCTTATGGCATGATCGAAGGTGTTATTATAGCTAACTTACTGTTTGGTAAGCGTACAGATACTAAGATAATGGCAAACGTTGGCTTGCAAGTGTTTAAAGAAATAAAGGATTATTTTATATTTGCTAATCCATTAAGTCCTAAATCAACTTTAAATTCAGCAGCGATCAAACAATGCTTTAACCACCTAGAAAATGACGGATTGCTGGTTGTTTTTCCTGCAGGGCGTGTTTCTTTTTTTCAACAAAAAACAAAAATCATTAGTGATGGTGACTGGAATCGACTGACAGTTCAATTAGTAAATAAGACATCGTCCCCCGTACTGCCCGTTTTTATTTCAGGAACTAACAGTAAATTATTTCACCGGTTAGGTCGTATTTATTATCGTTTTAGGCTGTTGATGTTAGCGCGAGAAATGATGAAATTAGATCAACATCAAATTAAATTAATGGCCCATAATGCGATAATGCCAACTCAATTGAATGCGGTAGAGAATAAAAAAATGGTTAACGATATAGTACGATTACAATGTTATTTAAATGACGAGCAATATCTTATCCCTTGGCAACCAGATGAAATAATATCGCCTTATAAAGAAATTATTGTACCCAGTGACAAAAAGCTTATGGTCTGTGAACTTGCCAATTTATCCGCAAATCAGCATTTAGTAAAATATCGTAATTTTTCAGTTTACTATGCCTATCAAGATCAAGCGCCGCAATGTATTCGAGAAATTACGCGCTTGCGTGAAATAACGTTTAGGCAACAAAATGAAGGTAGTGGCCAACCGTGTGATACCGATGGTTATGATGCTACCTACATGCATTTATTTGTGTTTGACCATAATGAAAGTGAAATTATTGGTGCTTATCGTATTGGTTTAACCGATCAGTTACGGAAAACTAAGGATGATAACGCGTTATATTTATCGCAAATGTTTAACTTTTCAAGCGAATTCATTAATCAAAAGCAGCCATGCATGGAAATGGGGCGATCATTCATTGTTGAGGCGCATCAAAACAGTTTTCATGGCTTATTGCTACTTTGGAAAGGAATTGGTGCATTTGTTTGTCAAAATCCTCAATATCGTACTTTATATGGCACAGTATCGTTAAGTAAATTATATGACCCACGTTCGGTTACCCTAATAAATAAAATAATGGTTACAGCAACCGATGGAGTAACCGCTAAAACAGCATTCGAAAATAGTCTTCACCCAGAATTAAGTGATTTTTTAAGTAAACATGCCTTAGATATAGAACAATTATCGGTTTTAATAAAAGGTATTGAAGAAGATGGGAAAGACCTTCCTATTTTACTTAAACAATATCACAAGTTAGGTGCAGTATTTCACTGCTTAGCAATCGATAATAATTTTAATACCACGCCAGGATTATTATTAAGCGTTAACTTACCAAAAGCGCCGGATAAATTATTAAAATTATATTTAGGCGAGGGTAAAGACGCGTATTTAAATCATCGTGCTTGATTTAGTATTGCTGAGATACAGCAAATTTGACTAATAATAGTATTAAGGGAGTTTAATTTGATGCTCTTGATTTTTAACATTGTCAATATAATTGAAAGTTATATTTTTCTCTCGTTGAGTTGATGATGAATATGTAGGTACCGTATGTACACAAATATGACTGATGCTGACAGTTTTCGCATCAAATCGAGTCATGTTAACGGAATATTTTCCTTCGGTTTCTTGCGATAAATGAAAGGCTTTAAACTGTTCCCTTGTTGAATTTATTGGACAGATTATTTGTTCAAATTTGTTCTTTCTCTGCTTTTCTACGTAATCAAAATCAATACCTGAGGAGGTAAATGGTTGTTTATGATCCGTAAGAATAAGCTTTTCACCATCCCACTGATAGTAATCGACTTCTCCAACTGTTTTTGTTAATTTTGCAGGAAATACAGCCAACTGAAATGGTTGATAAATAGTTAAATCCATAGAATTTAGTAATTCGATAACACTGCTACTAGTTTTTTTTACAAGGGCTTTAAAAATAGTAGGAATTAATTGCCCACGACTGACAAATTTTTGCTCTGGATTACTATGACATACTTGGTAATAATTGAGTAATGCTAAAGACAATCCTGACGTATTAACAGCTAGCCAAGTACCTTGACCTTGAGGGTCAATAGGAAAAACAGCCTGACAGGAAATATTAATTTGAGGTATTAAAGCTAACGGGCGTTGATGTTGTTCATCACGGTTAAAAAATAATTCATAGCCAGTATCAGTGAGTAAATAACTTAAGGTGCACATAAATAGACAATTTTAATTAGTGTTAATGTGAAGGACAATCTTGATTCAGTTGCTGTTGACGAAGATATGTTGCTGTTGCGGGGGCTAAGCCAAAATGTTGAGGTAAAGTTTGATTTTGTACTAAAGCGATTTGTGCGATCATCGCAAAATGATGAACGGCATGGCTAGCAGCAAAAACCAATTCACGAGCTAATGTAGTTTTTACCGTTACAACTTGACAAGATGAGACGGAAACTTCGGTTGATAATGTCATTGGTGTTGCCAATATTTCAGGATTAAGGCTTTTTAGCCAGTGTGAAATTTCAGTAACCTTTGACATAGCAGCAAGCGGTGAATGCTCTACATCACTATCGCGCTGACGAATATCATAATCAATAAAATTCTGTATAGAGCCGGTCATTATTGCTTGGTAATGATCAATTATATGACGAATATGCGCTCCAGCAGAGCTGATGAAATTAGGGGCGATCACTTCATTATATTGTTGAGTTGAAATAGTATTCAAGTAATCCTTTGCTTGCGTTAATATTTCTAACTGACTACTTATCATTGTTGTCTAACCTAAAATTGTTGTTATAGCTATTTGTAACGATTAAAAGTGGACGTCTATTAATCGTTAAATAGTAAAAACTGTCTATTTAAAAGAAGATAAATTTTGATGTATTAAACATCATAACAGCACAGACCAGAATTCATCATAAATCATTACATTTTAAATAAATATAATAAAGTGTATAAGCTAAATTTAGAGCAAAAAAAAGCCCAGTTAAGGGCTAGATTACTCTTATATTGAAACTAAAAAAAATTGATAGATTAATAATATGAGTCTGCTTGGTTATGAACTTGAGGATCTTCCATCAAGTCTGAAAATTCAACTTCGAAGCTATTATTGTTAGCAACATCTGCCAAGTAAACTGTTTGGGTTGAGCCATCTATCCATGTAACCGTTCCACATCCTTTTTTACTACCGCACATCATGCCAATGTGAATGTCTTGAAATTCCATCATGCCTCCTCGTTAATTCCGCATCTGTCTATTAGTTACTCAGCCAACAACTACAAAAGTACGCATTATTAGATTATTGATTGTTCGTTTAGTTCAAAATAAATAAAGATTGAACATGTAATTGTTATAATAAAATAACTTTTTTCTCTGTGCTGAATTGACCAGTATAGATAAAAAAAATGACAGATCTAGTAAAATTTACGGGTGAAAAGCTGTTCCGAGCACTGTTTTTTTTGAAGCGCCTGTCACCGCTGGGATATTGCTAAAGATTTTTTTGTTATAAGCAAATGCCAGCCAAGCAAAGGCCATTGCTTCTAAATTGTCTGTATCAATATCTTTTTGATTAGTAAGAAGTATTTCGTAGTTTGTTAGTTCTTGAATTAACGTGTTTTTTAATTTTTTATTATGAACTCCGCCTCCACAAAGATATACTTTTGCAGAGTAGGCCAGTTTTTTTACCTCATTAGCAATAGATTTTGTGGTGAGCAATAATAAGGTTGCTTGAATATCTTGGCAACTTAAATTTAGCTTTTTAATTTCGTCTTTATTTAAATGATTTTGTAACCAATTTAAATGAAAGTATTCCCTACCCGTGCTTTTCGGTGAAGACAAGGAGAAGTATTTATCACTTAGAAATGAGGTCAGTAGTGGCAAACAAACATTCCCGCTAGCAGCCCAATTACCATTTTCGTCATAATGTTTATTTGAATGATGAACCTGTTTATTGGCGGCAAACCAATCATCCATTAGTGCGTTACCAGGACCAGTATCATAACCAATTATGTCGTTCATTTTTGATCTGTTAAGGCTAGGTAAATAGCTAATATTGGCTATTCCACCAATGTTAACCACAAAAACATCTTGTCCTTGTTCAGTAAATAACGTTTGATGAAACGCTGGAACTAATGGAGCACCTTGACCCCCTAACGCCATATCTTTTCGTCTAAATTGTCCTATAACCTTTATATTGGTTAATGTTGCTAGTGTTTGACTGCAGCCAATTTGCAAGGTAAATGGATTTTTTATCTGGGGACGATGTCGAATAGTTTGGCCGTGATTACCAATGGCAATAATGTCTTGAACACTTAACTGCTGCTGCAGTAAAAATTTATTTATAGCGTTCGCAAACAAATGTGCTAGTTCAATATCTAAGCTAAAAGCGCTATCAATTTCGTTCGAACCGGGGTTATATAATTGGATGATTTTATCATGTGTATTTTGGCTGTAGGCATGATAATAACTGGCAACTAGATGTGGCTTTGTTTCGCCAAAATCGACTAGAGCAAGGTCAATACCATCAGCACTGGTACCTGACATTAAACCAATATAAAGCTGTTTTTTTTTCATTGCATAGCAAGTAAAGTGCGTTTAGAGCCTTCAAGTTCTTTTAAGCGCTTACTGGCAAGTACTTTAAATTCAGTGCGATATTTTTTATCAATAGGCCTAGCATCAGGAAGCTTTACTGTGCGGGGATTGCGGTGTACACCATTAACCAAAAACTCATAATGTAAATGTGGCGCTTCAGCTAATCCGGTCATACCGACATAACCAATAACTTGGCCTTGTTTCACGCGCTGACCTTTTTTCACCTTTCGTTTTGAAAAGTGTAAATATTTGGTAAGTACACCGTCACCGTGCTGAATAAAGACATAATTACCATTGTATTTATTATAGGTTGATTGAATTACTCGGCCATTTCCTGCTGCAAGTACTGGAGTGCCTGTGTTAGCGCGATAGTCAGTACCATTATGTGCTTTCCAGCGTTTCTGAATAGGATGAAAACGTCTTTTCTTAAAATTAGAACTAATATAGCGAAAATTAACTGGTGCGCGTAAAAAAGCTTTACGCATGCTTTTTCCATCAGGGGTGTAATAGTTATTATCACTAAAGCGTATTGCTTGGAAAACTTCACCTTGATTTATAAATTCCGCCGCCAATATTTTTCCTTGACCGATAAATTCACCGTCAATGTAACGGTCTTCATAAACCACATTAAATGTGTCGCCCTTTCGAAGATCTAAAGCAAAATCGATATCCCAACCAAAAACATTGGCCAGATTAATGATTTGTCCATCATCCATTCCAGCTGCAATTCCTGCATTCCAAAAATTAGAAGTGATTTTTCCTTGAATATAGGCGGTACGAGTTTCCACCTTTTTGGTTTCAATAGAACTTTGATAGTGATCATTTATATAGTCAACATATAAGGTTTTCGTTGCTGACAATGGGTAAATTAAATGCTGAAGTTTGCCATTGTTATCGCTAGCTACTTTTAACGTATCACCGACCATTATTTTTTTCAGTAGTTGAGTATCTTTGCCTTTTGCAGAACTTACTTCATAAGTCGTTCTCGCATTAAAACCCAAACGATGTAATATTTTGGCAAGTGAATCGCCATTTTTTACTTTAGCGGTTAGCCATTGGTTATTTTCTTGTGGTTCTTGATCGGAACGCAGATTCTTTACATTAATATTTGTGTTTTTTGACATTTGTTCAACGGAAAGAGGAACAGAATAACGTTTACCTATTTCTAGTTGATTTTGTGTGTTGTGCGCCGAATATTGTCGACTAGCACTAGCATTTTCACTCGGAAATAAAATTAGTAATAATAAAAATAAGCTAACAGAGCTAATGATTACTTTATGTTGGTGAGGTAATCCAATGATAGCTTTTTTAATTGTTTCTATATGTTCAGGATTCAAATTACAACCTTGCCTATCGTAATTTCTACGACGTACTTCGTTACACAATTGCCCCAACTATATCAAAAAAATGCGCTTTGAACACTTTTATGATTTTATCATCACCTTAATTGAAGTAGAATTCGGTTTTTATTATTAAATTAATTGTTAAATGTGGAGCAAAACCCAATGATCGAAGCTAGCCAAGCGTTTGCAGAGCTAAAACGCGGTAGCGATGAAATATTGCTTGAAGATGAATTATTGACAAAACTTAAATCAGGTAAACCTTTAAAAATAAAGGCTGGGTTTGATCCTACCGCACCGGATTTACATTTAGGCCATACCGTTTTAATTAATAAGCTTCGTCAGTTCCAACAATTAGGTCATGAAGTTATATTTTTGATCGGTGATTTTACTGGCATGATCGGCGATCCAACGGGTAAAAATGTGACCCGTAAAGCATTAACTCAAGAAGATGTGTTAGCGAATGCTGAAACTTACAAAGAGCAAGTCTTTAAAATTTTAGATCCAGCTAAAACAACAGTGGCTTTTAACTCTACGTGGATGGAAAAATTGGGTTCTGCTGGTATGCTTAAATTAGCTTCTCGCCAAACGGTTGCCCGTATGATGGAGCGTGATGATTTTAAAAAGCGTTATGCCAATGGACAAGCTATTGCGATTCACGAATTTATGTACCCGTTAGTACAAGGTTGGGATTCTGTTGCCTTAGAAGCGGATGTTGAATTAGGCGGAACTGACCAAAAATTTAATTTGCTAATGGGACGTGAATTACAAAAAGCTGAAGGACAACGCCCACAAACTGTATTGATGATGCCCTTGCTTGAAGGTTTAGACGGCGTACAAAAAATGTCTAAATCTTTGGGTAATTACATTGGTATTACTGATAGTCCTACTGATATGTTTGGCAAAATCATGTCTATTTCTGATGATTTAATGTGGCGTTATTATGAATTACTCAGCTTTAAACCTATAGACGTAATCGAAGGGTATAAAGAAGAAATTACCGCAGGTAAAAACCCGCGCGATGTTAAAATTGATTTAGCTAAAGAGTTAATTGCGCGTTTTCATGATGATGCATCGGCACAGACTGCACATCAAGAATTCATCAATCGTTTTCAAAAAGGCGCGATGCCTGACAACGTTGAAGAAAAATCTATAAACAGTAAAAATGGAAACATTGCTATTGCCAATTTGTTAAAAGAAGCTGGATTAGTAGCAAGTACTTCTGAAGCTATGCGAATGATAAAGCAAGGTGCGGTAAAAATTGATGGCGAAAAAGTTACTGACAATAAAATGCAAATTGAAGCAAACAGTGAAGCGATTTATCAAGTCGGTAAACGTAAATTTGCTAAAATTAAAGTAAGCGCTTAAATTTTTCAAATTTCAATTGGATCCATAAGTTCAGCGTGATTGTTGATCACGCTGATTTTAAACCTATACCTCACCATTTTAACAGTTGTAATTTTCTACCAGCTAGGTAATCTGACCGCATTATTTCATTTTAAATTTAGAGCCCATGCGTCTAGCTCGTTTTTTTATTTTTCCTTTTGTATTACTTGTAATCTCTAATTGTAGTAATACACCACGCGAAGCTACTAGCCATTATTTTCGATATTTTAAATTTAGTGATGTTAAGAGTTACGCCTTTTATGGGCGTAATTCCGAAAACTTTGATTATCAAAGTCTTGCAGATGTAATGCGTAACACTATCGAATATACTATCGAAAACGAACTAGATAACAAAAACCTTACACTTCAATCGATTGAAAAAGCAGATGTTATTGTTAGCTATTTTTGGGTGCCGTTATTGCCAGAAAGGCCAAAGATGCCTAAACAATCACGTCGGCGTATGGATGAACAATCTAAAGACAAATTCGATCAACAACCCCATTTAGGAATACTTGATAAAAGTACAAATTTGAAGACATATAATCAGGGAGTTAATTATTGCCGAGCTTGCTTAAAAATGTCTAAGGATGGAAACGACAATATTAAAATAGATACGCAGCCTGGGGCACTAATTATAGATTTGATTGATCCTAAGTCTGAACGTTCAGTATGGCGCAGTAGTTATCCAGTTGTGATTAAAGAAAAAGAAAATAGCCAAGAAATGCAGAACAAGATCGAACGAGCCATAAGTCTAATGATCAAGCAATATCCAACTTAGCGTACAATAAATCAATAATTAGAAATTAATAATGAGGTGGTGGTGGCTCCGGCGTATCATCACCTTGTTCATTAGGGTTGATATCTTTTAAACGACCAGCGAGGAGTTTTAACTGTTGCTTTAATTCAGCAATTTGTACTTGATGATTAGTTAATTCTTCATTTAATTGTTCGATCACATCATCTTGAAAAGCGTTACGTGTTTCTAAATTATTAATCCGCTCACTAAATTGAGTCGATTTAGGATCTACTGGGGCACTTGCCATAATTCTACATATCCTGAAGAGCTAATAGTATAAACAGTGTGTTTGTTTAATGCATTATCGCCAAAAGCCACACCATAAACAACTGCTCCGGTAGGGCGTTTAGCTTCTTTAGGTGTAACATGCCACTTATTAGTGCGTTTACCTGTTTTAACATCCCAAAGAGATACTGTTCTTGAGGGTGAACCAGTAAGTAAGTATTTACCATCAGGAGAAAAACGTACGGAACTAAATATTTCTTGTCGCTGGGTATATTTTAATTTACTGATCAATTTCCCTGTTTTAAGATCCCAAATATTGGCAGATTTTCTACTATCAGCGGTAAAGGCAAATCGACCTTTGCTATCTAATGCAACCTTAGAAACACGAGTCGGATGATTGAAACGGTATATAACCTGACCACTTTGGGTGTCCCACACGTAGGCAACAAAGTCATTTCCGCCAGATATAGCAATCCGTCCATTAGGGAGCATATCAACGGAATTCACCTTTTCTTGGTGGCCTAAAAACTCTAAACGGCGACCCGTTGCTAGAGTAATGTGCTCAACTTTCCCATTTGCTTTTCCAAGCAATAAATATTTTCCTTCATTTGCAACAGAAATATCCCTTATATTTGAACCATTTACTTTCCAAAAGCCCGCAGATTTACCGGTGTTCATATCCCACAAAGCAAAATCTGTTCTGTTTGCTGTTAATACAAAATTATTATCATCGGCAATATCTGTGAGTAATACTAAATTGTCTGAACTGTTCTGCTGTTGTGCCCAATTAAATTTTAACGCGTTATTTTTTATATCCCATAAACTGATGCCATGGTGAATTGATGAAATAACACTGTATTGAGCATCTCTAGAAATATCAGCAGCATAAGCACCTTCAACCGCTTGTTGCCAGCGCTGTATAGGCTTGTTTCCAACAGGTTGGCAGCCACTAGATAGTAACGAAAAAGTTAATATTAGCGTTAACAGACGGAAAATTCGAAGAGAAAACAACATTTAATTACTTTTTTCTTAGTGCATTTGCCGTTAGTATAAGACGTTTTTTATTTTATACCAATGCAATAAATGGCTTTCACGGCAATTTCACATTGGTTTTTATAATGTAATTTTTGAATTTTTTGATTGGAGTAATCTCCAATTGTGTCGTTAAGTGGAGAAACAAATGAAATTTTTAAAACCTACGGTTATTGCCTTAAGTTTAGTAGCCGTTTTTGGTTGTCAACAAGAAGCAAAAAAAGAAGAAGTTAAAGCACCTGAGCTGAAAACTGAAATTCAAAAGCAAGCCTATGGTTTAGGTGCTTCCATTGGTATGTATATGGAAAAGAATCTTGCTGAACAAGCTAAATTAGGTGTTAGTTTAGATAACGATCTAATTGTTAAGGGGTTTGTTGATAGTATTGCAGGAAAATCTTTGATCAAAAAAGAAGAAGTGCAAACTTTATTAGCAAGTTTAGATAAAAATATGAAAGCTAAACAACAAGAAGCTGCTACTAAAAAGGCAGAGTCTAGCCTTGCTGAAGGAAAGAAATTTCTTGAAGAGAATGCTAAAAAAGACGGTGTAAAAGTTACTGAATCAGGCATTCAATATGAAGTATTAACCGCAGCAGAAGGTGACAAGCCTAAAGCGACAGATACCGTTAAAGTACATTATAAAGGCACTTTCTTAAATGGTGATACTTTTGATAGTTCGTATGATCGCGGTCAACCGGCTGTTTTTCCATTGAATCGTGTGATTAAAGGATGGACAGAAGGGGTTCAACTAATGTCTGTTGGCGCTAAGTATAAGTTTACTATTCCAGCTAGTCTTGCCTATGGTGAAAGAGGCAATCCACCACGTATTCCTGGTAACTCAACATTACAATTTGAAATTGAATTACTAGAAATTCAACAGCCAGAAAAAGCGGCAGCTGTTGGCGATGAAAAATAAGTAAAACAATAACTAATGTAATTATTAGTTATTAAATTTTAAAAAATGGGCTAACAATTTATAATTGTTAGCCTATTTTTATTAAGCTAGATATAAAAAAACTCACCATAAGTGAGTTTTAATAAATATAGAATTAATTCATGTTAGTTATTCGGTATTTTCAACGCGTTCAGGACGTTCTTTTGCTTCTCTAACTTTTAGTGTTCTCTGTTGAAACTCCATATCGTTTAAAGAAGAAATAACATTGTCGATATTATCAGCAGATAATTCAACAAAACCGAAGCCGCGTCTTTTTCCTGTATGCTTATCTTTCATTAATCGAACTGAATGTACAAATCCATACTCAGAGAAAAGTTCACGAACAGCTGATTCATTTGCTCTATAGGGTAAATTACCCACATAAAGAGTTTTAACGTCTTGATTGTCTGATTCATCACTACTTGAAGAACCATGAAAAACATTTCCAAAAAACGGAGCGATTAATGATCCTAAAAATAAGCTTATTGCCACTGTTGATGGATCAGCATTGGTAAGGCCTGAAATAAAATAGCCAATAGCTGCTAATACAACTGCGACTATTACAGCTGTTAAAATTTGCGGAGACTTCATAAATATACCTTGATTATTATTTTAAAAAATTAAATTGCGATTCCATGTTACCCAGCTTTGAGTATTGTGCAACAAGAATGAGTAAAATGTATCCATTTAATCAAATGATTGCAAATATAGACGAAAACAAACTTAGAAAATTAGACTTAACATCATTTTTTGTTGTTAAAAAGTACAGAAAGTTCAAAAATAAAGCGAACAAGCAAAAAGATCAAAATAATACTTGATCATTTTTTCTAACTCTCTAGAATGCGCATCCAGTTCCAAGGGGTTCAGTTGAAATGAAGTCTTAAAGAACTGTTTTG
>Ga0316204_10003409_pt1 | contig 31942 bp, 24 predicted proteins | sample 6monrhotite_MG_2_FD_205661 | JGI IMG/M metagenome (GOLD analysis project Ga0316204, IMG submission 205661) | Microbial mat bacterial communities from mineral coupon in-situ incubated in ocean water Damariscotta River, Maine, United States -... | ecosystem: Environmental > Aquatic > Marine >... | reverse complement strand
TTCAACCACGGTATTATCCCAGCTCGCACCGACATCACCCATGCTGGATCGCGCACCATAGGTCGTTAATAATTTCTGATAACGTTTACTGGTGTACTGGGTCTCCAACAATATAGAGTAGTAAATGCCACACTTTGGCATGTATCTACATGATCTTATTGAGAATAATATTGCTCATTTTTCTAATACAGCTATATTTTTAAGGATTTTATCTTATTTAGGTCAAATTTAGGGTCATTAGTTGGCTTGTGGGTAAAGTCATATTCTCCTCGTAAATTCACATGCCGCCATGTGACCATTGAGCCCTGGGCAATGGCGTCTATTATGCTGGTACGCTGATCTTTATTTTTTGTTTTCAGTATCAGGTCTGAAAGATACAGATAATTCCATAAGATAATCGTGTTTTGCAATAGCACTTGGCATGCGGTACCAATTTCTTGTTCCTCTTTTGTGCCTTCTCTAAACGCCTGATCATTATCAAAGAATACTGCATGGGCAAATTTATTGGTTAATTCAACTCGGTTGAGTTGTTTTTGAATTTGTTGTCTCAATTTCAAATCATCATAGTAAGTGAGAATAAACTGCGATTTTATTATGCGGCCAAATTCTTTAAGCGCCTTATACAATGGATTAGTTTGAGCATACGAACTTAAACGCTTAAATAGCTGTGAGGCAGAAGTGTGGTTCGTTTTAATGGTCGCCATAAATCGTAAAATATCATCCCAGTTTCTTAAGATGAGTTTTCGATCAATCGTGCGACTTGGTAGGATAGGGTGTTTCTTTTTTTGGTAAGTCTTTTTAGCTGAAAAGCTGTAAATCCGTTGAGAACCCAATTGCTTGAACCTTGGCGCAAAATCTACATCAATAAAATGTGTGGCCGCAAATATCTGTTCTGTAAAACCATGTGTATCGGTGCTGTGTATCCTTTTCTTTTTTACGGTATTTTGCATAAGACCATCGATAACATAAGCTGCTTCTCTATCGGATGAACTAAATACTGTTGAGTAAAATAACGACTGTCTTTCATCAATAAAAGTGTACATAGTAACGCCTTTATCACGGCCAAAGTATTTGAATGAATAATTGGCATGTAGTGAATCTACCGATACATTAACTTTTCTGCCATCGCTACTCGAATGAATGACTGATGGTTTATGGAGATAGTTATTAGCAAGACCCAGACTATGTATAGTATCAACAACTATACGATTAGCTTCTTGTATATTTTTAAGGTCAAAACACCAGTTAACGGTATTATGTAATACATGCTCACTTATGCCAGTCGAAATACTCGCAAGTTTATGCAACCCAATATTGCAGCCTTTACCGATAATTCCTGCTAATAGAATTTCTTCTGAAGGTTTCATCTTGCTATGTTTGTTACTGAAATGTTTAAAGCCTTTTGTAAAGTCGGCAATGTTATTGATGTCCTTCAAAAGACTAAGAATCGGGATGTAGCCATTATCCGATAAGGTCGTTGCAATGTATTCTTTATTTTCTAATTCGATGCTCGGTGTGCGCACCATCGGTTTACCAGAAAGATCAAATTTAAGATAAGAATTGAGACCATCAATAGATCGTGTATTAACCGTATGGTATTTATCATCAAGTATACTTTTCAGCTGTTCCAGGTAAAGTTCTCCATCTGCAAACTTCGTCAGGCCTGCTTCAGCTAGAACCTTACTCTTGTTGTTGTCCCAATAAGATTGGTCTATCAGATAGTCTTGTATAGCTCTAAACCGATAAGAGTAAACCAGATTTAACTCACCTGATTTAATCGATACAGCGATATGAAAAAATAACAGACATTTATACAATGGTGTATTCATTTCTTCATCACAATAAACCAGTGCTTCTTCTGCTTTCGTGAGAAAATCACGTGGTGCGTTATTACCTACCTTGCCATCACTAGATTTAAAATAATCAATGGCTACCAGTATTGATTTTGAGCTGCTTGAACGATCAAATTCCAGTACTTTAACAATGCCTGAGACACGCCGTTGTAACTTGTTGGATAATTCAGTTAACAGCTCATAATAAGATTGATTTCTGGATTCTTTTGTCAAATATCGATCTAACTCAACAAGCTTTTTCTCATCCGTTTCATCAATTTCTTCAAACGCATCAACCAATGCCTCAATTTTGTAGTATTTCTCATTAGGCGTTGCATTGGTCGCATTGACAATAGCAATCACACCTTTAGCAAAAGACCAGGCAGACTTCTGTGTCTTATTAAGTAATTGCAGCGCTTCATTACGCTCTTTCTTGGTGGATTGTTCGTTATCGGTAAGTTTGGTGTTTGCCGTGTGTTTAATGGATGTGACGGATTTTAATAATATATCCACCAGCGTATCCTGGCGTTTATAAAACTGATGCTTGATGAATGCTAATAAATGCAGGTAAGCCTTGGAGCGATTCGGAAATTGACTCAATTGCTGATAATCAGCTTTGTAAAACCAGGTGGCGTAATATTCAGTCGCTTGATCATTTAATGGCAATGCTTTGAATGTTTCCAGGTGTGCCATAAAAAGATCCCTGAATTTTTCTGCTACGCGCAGGCTCTCTTTTATTTGATTGGGCCTTACTGACTGATTTATTTTTTTGAGCTCAGTGATAGGTGGTTGCGACCGTGAGCGTACTTTTTCACCGGGCGTTAGAATATTTTCTAATAATTCTCGATCTGATAAATTTAAAAGTTCTTTTGTTTTAGCAAGCAATTCATCTTCTGTACGACTGAAGCTCACCGTAACAATCTCACTTAATTCAAAAAATGAGGGTACACGTATTTTGTTTTTCCAGCACAGGTCTATTAAACCAATAAATATCTGTTTTGGCTTTTGTTGATTATTAGTTTGCCTATGTGCATAACTGACCAGTAAATCTTTTGTATCTTTATCGTAATCTTGCCAGTTCAGCACAGACAGTATTTTATTTCTATGCCGTGAAGCTATTGTGCTGTTGTATTTTTTAAGATTGATTTTAGTACACTTTAAAATACTTTTAACATATTCTATATCCCGTTTTCTAAATGACTCTATTGGATAAAAATGTGCATTAGCCCTAAAGTATGCCAGCTGCAACATAAAACCTGCACGCGTGTCATGTGTATTAAAGCGAGAGATAGTTCTTTTTAAATCTGGGGTAAGAGAGAAATAAAGATTACGTTCATCTTTCGAGAATTTTGGTGGCAGGTCAAATAGTCGTTTTTCACTGGGTGACAGTATAGTGATATGGGACATTTACGAGACCATGTTAAATATTATAATGTGTTATAACATAACAGAGTAGTTTCAAAGATGGTGCTCTGCATCTTTGAGGGTAATCATCAAAACCATCGAATCTAATGGCGATTCTATAAAACCACATTGTCTATAAAATTTATGGGCCGCGTCAGAAAGAGCATGAACCAATAAAGCCTTAATGCCTGCCTGTTTAGAAACCCCCAATGTTCGTAGAATAGCGTCTCTAAGTAAGCCTCGGCCTACACCGGCAGATTGCATTTGTTTACTCACCGCTAATCGCCCTAACACCATCACCGGTACTGGCTCTGGCATATTACGACGAACTTTACTGGGTGCCTCTTTGTGCATGACACTGCCAGTGGCAAGTACATAATAACCCACAACGTGATTATCCTGGCAAACGACAAAGGTGCGAGAAGCACCTGAATTCTCATTTTTTAATGCACGCTTTTTCAGCCAATCATTGAGAACTGGCTCGCCACAATCAAAAGATTCAATATCATGAGTAGCCAAAAGTGGCTCAGGGGCCGACAGTTCAGCCATCGGCTATTTTTCCCAGGGTGATTTTTGATTTAGCAAATGATGTAGCTTTTCATTACCTACAACAGGGGCATCTAATTGAGCCTGAAAGGCGCTAAAAGCCGCCTCATCTGCCAGAAAAAGACGTTGATCCAGTAATATATTCTCTGCTGCCTGGCAGGCTACTTCCAGCATAAAATCTGAACGTGTCTTGTTCAGGCTGGATGCGGCTTTATCAATTAAAGCCCGCTGACCTTCTAGAGCGCGGATATTGATAGGTGCAACTTTGTTTTGTAAAGCGGACATTTTATGCCTTCGGTATGTTGATATAATCTGTGTGTCTATCATATATACATCAATGTATGTCTATTGTCTACTATTTTTGGCTTTTTTAACTGATAAATGGGGCCACTAAAATATAAACAGGCATTCAAGCGTTGTTTCTGAGTGGCTCAAAACACCACAAAGGAGACGCTCGGAGATTTGGCTGAAATGACAGTATCAGCCACTAGCATAAATTTAATCATGTATAGCACTTGGATTAAAGCATTCTATAGCAGACGTTCTAATGCTCAAGCCACTGATTAATCAGTACAACATCCTGTTTGGATAAAATACCTGCTGCAGATTTAAGTTTTAATAAATTCAGCACATAAGTGTAACGCGCATTCGCATATTCTTTTTCTGCACGATACTGCTCTCGTAATGAAGCTAATACATCAACAGACGTACGTGTACCTACTTCAAATCCTGCCTGAGTTGCTTCATGAGCAGCTTGAGTTGAAATCAGTGATTGCTTGAAAGCCTTAACTTGAGCAATAGATGTTGTAATTCCAAGATAATTTTCTCGTATTTTCTGAATAGCTTGACGATATGTCTTATCACGCAATGCTCGGGATTGCTCTGCCTGCAAAACTGCCTGCCTTGTTTTTGCACTGGTTAAGCCTCCTGAATAAACAGGGATGGTTAATTGTAATAACACAGAAGTATCTTTTGAATCCGAAGATAATTGACCGCCATCGGGACTCGTATAATCATGCTTAACAGACAATCCTAAATATGGATAGTGGTTTGATTTAATAATATCAATTTGTTTTCGCGCCACATCATAGGGAAACCTGGCCGCTTGCAATGACAAATTATTTTGTTTGCCATTATCAACCCACCTTTCCATATTGGCAGGTTGAGGAATTATTAACGCTATGTCTGCCGATAAAGGTTTCAATGAAGCTGGAACTTTGCCGATTAAACTGCGCAATGATTCCAGATTCACTGCCCGTTTGTTTTGCGCATCTATTTCCTGTGCAAAAGATATATCGTATTGTGCTTGCGATTCTTTAACATCAGTAATCGCAATAAGACCAACATCAAAACGTTTTTGTGTTTGTTCTAGTTGTTGGGCTATCGCGTTCTTTTCAGCCTGAGCAAACTTAAGATTATCTTCCGAACCAAGCACCAGAAAATATGCTTCTGCTATGCGCAAAATTAATTGTTGACGTGCGGCATTAATTTTTGCTGTGCTTAAAGCGATATTAATGTCTGTTTGTTCTAGTTGTTTTTATAAGCCATGACTGTAAATAGATTGCGATAAAGAAAGCGAGTAACCATCGGTATCAAAACTAATTGAACCATTTGGAGTAACAGCGGGTTGAGAGCTGTTTTTGGTTTCCTGCTTTTCATGGCTGGTATAAACGGATAACTGAATAGTCGGTAGTAATGCTGATTGGCTTTGCGCACGTGTTTCAAGCGTGGCTTGATGATCAAATTCTGCTGCTAATATTTCGGGATCACTTTGTTCCGCAAGCTCCAGTGCTTGAATCAAGTTAAGTGAACTGACTTGCTGTGTGATTGTAACTAAAGTCAATATGCGTAACACCTGAATAAATTTGGACATTCTTGTACCCTGAATAAAAGTAACTAATGGTTCGGTTTAGAGTTTCCCATTAATACAATTAATTTTGTAAATTATCGTTACCCTGTTTTTTTATCATGCTTCGATAAAGTAATGGAACAACAATAACAACCAGAAGTGCGGAACTTATTGCCCCAAAAATAAGTGCGAGAGCTAAGCCTCCAAAAACAGCATCGGGAACCATGATTGCTGTGCCTAAAGCAATAGCCAGTGTCGTTAACATTATGGGTCTTAATCTGATTGCACCCGCTTCACGCACTGCATCTTCAAGACCATAACCCTGCTTTTGGTAGTCCTGTATAAAATCAATAATCAGTAATGAGTTTCGAACAACAACACCTGCAAGCGCAATCACTCCCACCATTGACGCAGCTGAGAAACTAACATCAAAAATCCAGTGCGCAGGAAACACACCAATAAGTGCAAGGGGTATTGCTATCATTGCTAACAAGGGCAAACTAAATGATCGGTAATAACCAACAAGTAAAAGATAAATAACGAGTAGTGCCATACCCAATGCTAAACCCATATCACGAAAAGCATCCAGTGTTAGACGTAATTCACCTTCCCATAATAATTTGTAACCTTCGAGGGTGCTGGTTCGCACTGGAAGGAATCGAAGATTAGCTGTTTTTGTATGTTGATCAATTGCTGCTTCCATTCCATCTAAACGCTGATCAAGATCTAACACTGCATACACTGGTGCGCTGTAAGAAAGTTCGCCGCCAACATAATGTACACGTTCGGAGTTCTTGTGATTAATGGGTTTTGATTTTGTCCCCATTTCAACGTACACCAGTTCAGATAAGGGAATACGTTTGCCATCTGAATTGGTTATAAAAGCACGTTCGAGCATATTCGGATCAATGCGATGTTGGCGCGGCACATGTAAACGGACAGGAACGGGTGATCTTTCACCTTCGGGATGCGCATGACCTAATACTTCACCTTGAATTAATTGATCAAGCACTCGTGACACTGTTGCTGAATCAAGACCCGCTAATGCCAACTTGTCACGTTGGAATCGAAAACGGTATTCAGTCACATCAGTGGGAATACTTGTTTGTACTTCTACCATGTCATAGGTATCAACAAACTCTGATTCTACTTTTTTAGCCAGTTGATTAAGTGTTTCCAGGTCAGGGCCATAAACTTCTGCCAGTACAGTTGCTCTCACAGGTGGTCCAGGCGGATCTTCGATTAGCTGAAAAATACCACCGGGATAACGGTCTGCAATCTTTTCTACTTCAGGTCGCAATACGCGAACCAGCTCAATTGAGCTTTCACTACGCTCAAACTTATTAGTTAGGTTTACGCGAATATCTGCGAACTGTGAACCAACCTGTTTGCCACTACCACGTAATTGCCCATTAAAATCAATAATCGAAGGTATGCCGACATAAACTTGATAATTAGACACAATGGATTGTTGTCGTAATAATTCACCTAACTCTCTGCTAGCACGGTCGGTGACTTCAAGCGGCGTATTTTCTGGTAAATGAATATGAATCAAAAAGGTATTTTTGTTGTCCTTGGGAAGAAATGCCAGAGGCACACCCAGTACAGATACAGCACCTGTAAGACCTTGAGGACGAATAAACTGCCATGCAGGTTGTAAAAATGATAATAGCAACAACAACACAACACCCAGATAAAATAGTCGGCGTAATTTCTTCTGCTCTAATAATTTGGTGATAAATTTACGGTAAGCATTTTGCAACCGTTGAGGTTCTTCTCCTCGCAAATGTTCACCGTTATGTGGCCCCTCATGACCAATTGATGTGAGTAACCAGCGGCGTGCTAACCAGGGTGTTACAGAGTAGGCAATTATTAAAGATGCAATCATTGCGACAGGTACGTTATAAGCGACTGGATAGAAATATTCCCCCAGCATACCTGTTATTAAAAGCAGTGACAGAAACACAGTGACTACAGTAAAAGTCGCCAGTGTGGTCGGGTTACCGATTTCAGCTGTAGCGATAACCGCAGCTCTAGCTCGACTGGCTCTGTCTGCATCTGGCGGCAACTCATCAAAATGACGATGAATATTTTCAATAACTACAATTGCATCATCCACCAGCATACCGAGACCTAGAATTAATGCATATAGAGTAATGCGGTTTAATGTTGGCCCTGCCATTAAATCTGCACCGATGACCACAGAGAAAACCAGTGGGATGGTGATCGATACAATCAACGCCGCCCAGCGTCCCAAAAAAATCAATAAAATGACTGCAACCGCTGCAATAGCAATAAATAAATGTTCTACCAGTTGTGTAACTGTCAGATCAGCTTTAACCCCATCATCACGTGTGATCACAACATTTACATCAGGTGGCAAAAAACCTTGTTTCATTTGATTAACACGTTGACGAAGCTCAGCCGTTAAATCCACGGCATTAAAACCAGTACGCTTAGCAATTGCCAAAGTTGCAGCAGCTATCTCTGGTTCATTTGTCAGTGATGAGCGAGGATCTGCTGGCCCAAATGCAAATCGCGTCATCTGTGTTCTTTCATCGGGTGGGCCATAAATCACATTCGCCAGATCAGAAACACGAACAACTTGATTGCCATCACTGTGTACAACAATCTTGCCAATCTGTTCTGCGTTTCTAAGTAGACCATCCACCCGTAGGGATCTATTTTCCTGTTGATAAACACGCATGCCCAAAGATTTATCTACATCGGCGTTTCGAATAGCTGTTGCAAGTTGATCAATACTTACGCCATAAGATAGCAGGCGTTCAGGTTGTGTCTCAATGCGTATTTCCCGTTGCAGACCACCGACTACATAACCAGCACCTGTTCCTTTTACGCCCCGTAAACGTTCCAGCATACGTTCAGCCATACGTCTGAGATCATGGTCGGTGTAGTGCGAAGATGAAAGCGTTACTGTGAAAACTGGCACATCATCAATATCAATTGCCTGAACAACAGGCTCACCAGAACCGGGTGGCAAGTGTTGTTTGTTACGAAATACATGGTCATACAGGCGAACCATTGCATCCTCTTTATCTTCACCTACTTCAAACTCAAGCATAATACTGGCCATGCCTTCGAGTGCTGTACCATAAACATGTTTAACCCCATCTATTGAAGCCAGGTTTGCTTCAAGGTGCGATAACAACAAGTTTTCAACTTCAAGTGGTGATGCTCCGGGCAATGCTACCGTTACTTCAGCAGCAGGAACTACAATTTGGGGATTTTCTTCGCGCGGGGTTAACAACAAGCCAATGGCACCGAAACACACCAGAGCAATCATCATCAAAACGGTTAGTTTTGATTCAACAAAGTAGCTGGCAATGGTGCCGGGTAAATTAAGTTTATCGGGCATCATTTAAGATGACTCATCGCTCTTGCGCATTCATGCACCCGCAAAATTTGTGTGTCCCTGCACATCATCTGACCACATCACCATCGCGAAGTACGCTGGATGGATTTGTCACAAGTAATGTGCTTGCTTCCAAACCTGCCAGAACTTCACGCATATCTTTCCATGCCTTTCCCAGTCGAACACTTCTGAAACGTAATGTGTTAGATGCGTCTTTAATGAATACGCCTGCTATACCCGCACGTTCAATAATCGAAGAAGCAGGAATGAGCAAAGCAGTTTTTTCTCGAAGAACAATTTGTGCCTGCCCAAACTGTCCGGGCGTCAGGTTTTTATCTGGTGGTAACAACAGCCTGATTTTGTAACGTCTAGTCACTTTATCTGCCGAACGTACAATACTAGTAATTTTGCCTTCTAATAGTTCATCATAGTGTTCAACTTGAATGTTGACGGTTTGCCCGAGAGATACATTATTAATGCTAGTTGATGGAAGATAAGTTTCGAGCTCCATATCACCAAGTACATCAAGCTGCAAAATAGGTTCACCGGTAGCAGCAAGATCACCGGGGTCACGTAGTCGCTCTCGAACCTGGGCATGGACTGGGCTTACGATATGGGAATAACGTCGATCTTGTCGTTTCGCGACAACATCTGCTTCAGCTGTAGCAAGTGTTGCTTCGGTTTGTGCTCGTCGAACCTCTGCATTTCGTAATTCATCTGCAGCCAGTGTTTTTGACTTCACCAATTTTTCTATGCGATTTACATCACCTTTGGCATCCAGCAGATCAGCTTTTGCCGCCAAAACTGCAGCATCTGCACCTTTTATTGCGGCTTCGATCTGTGCATTATCAATCTCGACCAGAACATCACCTGGTTTGATAATGTCTCCTTCATCAAAATTAATTTGTTCAATAAATCCGGTTATGCGTGATGCAACCTTAATGTGATCTTTTGAGACAACTGTACCGGGTACAGGCAAGATGACTGGCATGATCTGTTGTTCAATCTTGCTGACTACTACATCATGCATCGTATAGTTCTTACTCGACTGAGCTAATGAGTCGCCATCTTCGCATCCTGAAAGCGTATATATCGCAGCTATTAAGAGTGCAATGGCTAGTGCAGGGTATATATACTTTGATAGAACGGAGAAAAATGAGCGGATACTCATTTTCTAATCATTCCCGTTAGTAATTTGATAACGTGCTGTGCAATCACTTTTGGCTCATTATGTTTTTTCAAACTACCGGGCAAATAACGCCTGATTGATTCAGTTTCAAAATGAAACAGGATCAGTCCTGCTATCGAAATAGCCATAAGATGGGGGTCACAATCCAGTGACATTTCCTGTGACAATTGTTTTACTGCTTTGAACGGCTCTACAAAAACGTTATCAGCAAGTAGCTTCAAACGCTCATCATCACTATCAAGCAGCTCACGTTGAAGCAGGGCACGAAAGTCCGGATCGTTTGCCATTTGTTCAGTAAAATTTATTACAAAATGTTCAAGCCGTTCTTCTGGTGTACCGGTGTTATCCAGTACAGTTTCAATAGTTGATGCCTTATCAGCAAAAGCATGCTCCATCGCTGCTACATACAGGCTCTGCTTGTCTGGATAGTGGTGGTACAACGCGGCACCACTAATGCCAACAACTTTTGAAATATCACGCATGGATACGCCGGTAAATCCTGATTGTGCAAATAACGGTATGGATTTATCAAGAATCATCTGAGCTGTACTTAAACTATCGACTGTTTTTTTAGATAGCATATAAGCATTCCTCTAAAGTCATTCATCTAGTTCGTATCCCTATTATTTTTCACGTGCATTTCCCTATAATCAACAGACTGGCTGGTCAATCATAATGCTGGCACGTCTCCCTACGTTTGATGTTATCTCGCTTATTCATTAGCGCTACATCTATTACGATGTTCCTTCTCGTAGCATGCTGCGGTATGTTTTAAAAAAGAGTCATGAAAACCTCATGACTCTTTTTATTTCCCAGTTACATCAAATGATTAATTCTAAATGCTAATGATCTTAAAACTTCCAAGCCCAGCTGGCTTCAAGTTCCCATTGAGTCATTTCGATTTCGATGTTTTGATCGGGCGTTGCACCAGAAAGAGGGTTTGTGCCAGTTACACTATTATTTGGAGCATACAGTGCCGCAAAGTTGAACTCACTATCAGTACTCGTCTTAAAGGTAAATCCACCTGTGATATGTTGCTCCATTACGGCCGGAGCCAAAATATTGAACAGCACTTCGGAGTTTGGAATCGGTTGATCTCCAACACTGTAGCCCACGCGCCATATCCAGTCCGGATTCGTTGACCACTGGTAACCCAGCTTGTATATAGTCATATCTTCATAACCAAAACCAGCGCCATCACTATTACCTAACTGTGAAGTCTGGATATTTGGTATAAACGGGTTACCAATTGAATTCACATCACTGTACGTAATCTCCTGTACGTCAAACGTAACTGTGCCAGCGGAAGCGATGTCATAGGCAAGACCCAGAGTCCATGTGGCTGGAATATCGAATCCCCCCTGTTCTGCAAACAGACCTGAATAATCACTGAACTCATCCATGGATATTTTTGTCTGATAGGATGCTGCTAATGTTAGCTCGGGGTTGACCTCACCCTGCCAACCAAGTTTTGCACCAAACCCAAGTGAGTCGTCATAGCCATTATCTGTCAGGTGTGCCGCATCAGATGAAAAGGGACTGAACGCAGCCAAACCAGTGGCCTTGAAACGCTGGTATGCTGTTATTGCACTTACACCCCAGGATGACTTGTCATTGATTTTTCTGGCGTAAGTGACATTAATAAACAGTTGCGATAAATCAATACCTGCACCCGCTTCACCTCCAGCAGATGCTCCGAAGAAAGTACCCTGACCAAACCCAGCAGAGCCAGGATAATCGGTGTTCATTCCACCATTTCCATAGACAGTCAGACCTAAAGAGCTGTTTGCATCCAGCATCCAGTTACGTGCAAAGTGGGGAATCAGAAAATACTCAGAATCACTTTCTACGTTTTCTACTGCTAGATCGAAGAAAGGAGGGCCATCAGGGGTTTGGTCACCAGTTACGGTATATTCACGCTGCGGACTGAACAACGCCATTCCCAGGTCCATGCGATCACCTACCCATACCATCCCAGCCGGGTTGGTGGCTGCAATCATAGCGTCCTGTGGTAGCGCAGAGCCACCACCGGCCAGAGCTTTGTTTTTGGTGCCGTAACCATGTGAGAAATAACCATTGGTAGCAAAGGCGCTTATCGGAGCAGCCAAACCGACAGCAACAGAGCAGATTAGAAGTTGTTTATAAAGTTTCATGCTTAATTTCCTCTTATGTTTTTAAATATTGCTTGTACTATTCGCTCATCTGATGTGCTGGTATTACCCTGTGTAATTTCATACTTGATGCCATATCGGCAATAAGGATAGTTCATGTCACTATGTACAGGCTCTACTTGCCTGGATATTGGTGATATATTAGTTGCGCCACTGATTTCAAAATCATAGACACGCCTGAGAACCCCGATAGAGCAAAAAACGGTATGAATTTTCAATAATGGCATGTGCAGTGTCTGAATTGGGAGCTGGTTTTTAAGTGGGTACGCCAACGCGCCTTAACAAACGTTAAGTAGAATGATAGTCTGAATAACTTGTATATGTCAAATAGCCCAGTTAGATAGAGAAATATCAATAGCTTATGAAAAATATTAATGATTTTAGAGATCTCATCAGGCTTGCTGAGCATTGCCAGTTAACAAACAAAATATGAGAATTCAATGAATACAGCTCTGAAAATTGGTTTAGCACTGGGTGGCGGTTCATCCCGTGGCTGGTCCCATATAGGTGTTATTAGCGCGCTGGCCGATCTTGGAATCATGCCTAATATTATTTGCGGTACCTCCATAGGTGCATTGGTAGGTGCGTCTTATGTATCAAATAAAATTGACGAATTAGAAGAATGGGCTTGTTCATTAACCAGGTTTGAGACGGCAAGATTCTTTGAAATTAATGCCTCGCTGACTGGTTTTGTTGATACAGAAAAATTGCACTATTTTTTAAATAAATACGTGGCCAGCGACAATGTAATCATTGAAAATTTAACCAATCAATATGCTGCAGTATCAACTGATCTAGAAACTGGAAGAGAGGTATGGTTTACAAAAGGCTCATTGATAGAAGCAGTATGGGCATCTATTTCGATACCCGGACTGTTCCCGGCAATACGAAACAATAACCGGTGGCTAGTTGATGGCGGGCTGGTAAACCCTGTACCCGTTTCAGTGTGTCGTGCATTGGGTGCAGACATAGTTATTGCCGTAAACTTGAATGACGGTATTGTCGGTAAACACTTTGAACATGCTAAAAAAATTGAACAGCAGGACGACAGTGTAGTAGGGAAAATTACTGATCTGGTTAGAGAATATACGGGATCTTTATTTACAACTGCCAATGATAGTGAGCAACCTCCAAATTTATTTGATGCCATCGCAGGCTCCATTAATATTACACAGGACAGAATAACACGAAGTCGTATGGCTGGAGATCCTCCGGATATATTACTGTCACCAAAATTATCGCATATTGGTCTTTTGGAGTTTTATCGTGCAAGCGAAGCTATAAGCGAAGGCAAGAAGTGTGTTCAAAGAATGATGCCAGAAATAAATCACATACTAGAAATGACCTAACAAACGGTTAGGCGCATTCATCGCTATGCAAGCGATTGTTGATTTGTGTTGTTCTAACGCCTTATCAATACAAGCAATGAACCTGCACAGATGGCAGTTAAAGTAGCCGCTGTATAAAAGGCGGCTTCCATACTAACCCATTGCCATATTGAGCCGAAGAGTAAAGCCCCCGGTAGTGCCAGCAAGCCACAAATAAGGTGATAGAGGCCATAGACGGTGCCACGTTGCTCTTTGGGCGCAAAGTCTCCTATTAGGGCGCGTTCTGCGCCTTCGGTGAATGCAGTGCTTCCTGTATAGAGAAGAAACAGTAGCCAGATCAGCCAGGTGCCATCCGAGTTCGAAGCAAACACTAATAGCAACGCAACCCTGGCAGACCAACCGATAATGACCACGGGTATTCTTCCAATTCGGTCTGATAATATTCCGGCAGGGGTCGAGACCAATGCTCGCACGGCATGGGCAGCGGCCCATATCAATGGTATCCATATCACCTGAATTCCCGCATTACTCAGCCAAAGTATCAAAAATGCTTCAGGCGCTGTTGCCAGAGCTATTCCCCCTGCAGCCAGAATGAGTGAGCGAACGCGTTTGTCTAGCTCATACCAGTGAAAACGACTTGTTTCAGGTACGACTGGTGTGGCTGGTGTCGGTAAGACGAACATGACTAATAAAATAACCAACAGACCGGGAATGAGTGAAGCGAGAAAGACATCGCCCAATTCCAGCCCCGCTTGCAATAGCATAAATGCCAGTAGCGGACCGAGCATCGCACCAGCGTGATCCATGGTGCGATGAAAACCAAAGGCACGTCCTCGTATTTGTTGGTCCACTGATAGGGCGATGAGCGCATCACGGGGTGAGGTGCGCAAACCTTTGCCCACACGATCCAGAAAGCGCAGTACCATGACCGACGTCCACCCAAGCGCCAGCCCGATCAGAGGACGTGATACATTAGAAACAGTATAACCAGCTACGACCAGCTTTTTATGATTCCAGCCCCGATCAACCAACCAGCCGGAAAGCAGCTTCAAGATACTGGCGGTTGCTTCTGCTAAACCTTCGACCAATCCAACAATGGCAGGTCCAGCGCCTAACGTTGCAGTCAGAAATAGCGGCAGCAGTGGTGTAATCATCTCACTGGCGGTGTCGTTGAACATAGATACCAAGCCAAGAACAACTACTGTGCGAGGTAAAAAAGTCTTCACGCTTTTATACGTCTCATTTTTTTGTAATGACATACAAGGCAGCCAACAGCACAATCAGTGTGATCACTATCAGAACTGCTTCATAACCGGCGCTGTATTCGGTTATCAATTGTTTTAAATTCTCTATCATTTTATGCCTGCCATACTCATATGAAAACTATGATTATTGCTGGATTAACCTGGCCCGCTTTTAATAAACGGCTAATAAGTTTTATTACTTTGGAATTAAGTAGTATCAATATCGATAAGTAACCGTAATAGAACCGTAATTTAAACCCTCATTTTGGGTTTCGAAGCGCTTACCCTCTCTGACCCAGTTTGCCGAAATGCTCCATTTTCGCCTGGCATAGCCAACCCCGTAGAAGATGCCTGCACTTAAGAGCTCTTTTTCTACGCTTGGGCTATCACGAAATGTATTTCCATCCAGAAAAATATTTCTGAGTGTGATGCGACCGGTTACACCTAACAATGCATAAAAGCCCTGGCTTAAGTCGCTACGAAATAGATAAGTGCTTTGTGTAATTGAAGACTGGATTTTATGTGATTTGTCCGTACTATTTTTGGTAATCAATAATGCAAGGCTCACTTCTGCGCCGGTATTAATGGTGCCTAGCCCAACTTGTTGAATGCTTATCCATTGATAGTTAAAACCACGCTCTAGTTGTCCCATGTAAAAAGGCATGCGACGTTCGTACATCAAATTAAATACCAGCTCATTATGTAACTGGTGCTCCCAACCGTTTGGTTCATTTGAATTGATGAGACGATGTATGAACTGCTGTGCTTCATCTGCCTGTGACCAGGGCCCAACGATGCCTCCCATAAATCTGATGGTATCAACATAATGTTTATTTCTGGCGCTTAGATCAGCGGCCACATACAGCAGACCCGCATAGGGAAAATCATCGGGTTGAGGTTCGGAACTTGTGATGTCTGCCGGGGTAAACATTGCCTGGCCGAACTGATACGCCAGTGTGCGTTGGTCGAAAGTGTCCGTCGTAAGTGGGAAAGGCGGTAATAGTGGCAACAGCAATGAGGGCGTAGTATCACGATTGAATTCATTGAATGGCTTTGATTCAAGACGAACGTGTAAACCGTTTGTGTAATACCTGTCGTTGTTGCTCAAGCTAAAAGCATCATTGTCCAAGGTAAAGGAAATCGTTTCCCACTCAACACCGGATTGTGAGTGAGCAACCGCTGCCACCAATGCGAAGCCAATAACCAGCAAACAAAAATACCAGGCCTTCATACAGATAGTTACCCCAGTTACTTATGGAATCCCCATTAAGGGAAACGTCAAACACTGTCTTTTTAAACTAAAAAGTATAAACAGCCTCAGTAATGATTCGCTTTTATGTTGATACTTACTGTGCCGCCGTCAGACTCTTCCGAAACAATGCAAGTGCCACCAGAAAAAACACCATGCCAATGGCAATATTTGCGAGTAAATCCGGCCATACTACTTCAAGGCCAGCACCACGATAGAGGATGGCCTGAGCGATTCTGACGAAATGGCTGGTAGGGGCAAACTGCATTATGCCTTGTACAAATTGCGGCATGCTTTCATAGGGTGTACTGCCACCAGATAACATCTGTAGTGGCAAGATAAGTAAAATCATCAGTAGACCCAGTTGGGGCATGGTGCGAGCGATCGTGGCCAGTAGAATTCCTAATGAGGTAGTAGAAAACAGGAAGATCGCTGTACCAAATAGAAACAAGGGTACTGACCCAACAACCGGCATTTCCATAACTCCTTCAATCATAAAGTGTAGTGACAGTGCGGCGGCGACCAAAACAACTAGGCCCATAGACCAGATTTTGGACAGCATAATATCAAGGGGGGTGAGAGGCATGATTAAAAGGTGTTCAAGTGTGCCATGCTCGCGTTCACGAATCAGTGCGGCACCGGTCAGAATAATGGAAAGCAAATTAATTATATTGATTAGTTCCATGACACTACCAAACCAGGTGCTGGTTAGCGTTGGGTTAAAACGCATACGCGGGATAAGCTCGATAGGCATCGCAGTTTCTGCACGATAGCCTTGCACGAACTCTGTGATCTCGCCTAATGTGATATTCTGAATATAACCCGCACCAATGAAGGCCTGAGACATTCTTGTCGCATCAACATTGACCTGGATTTCAGGGTGCTTGTTGGCCAGGATATCGCGCTGAAAATTGGGAGGTATATCAAGAACGAATGTATAAATACCTGCATCCATAACGCTATCGATCTCATTGATATTAATCTCGTCCGGAGTTCTAAATGAGGGGCCATAGAAGGCACTTGTGATTCGTTGTGAAAGGGGTGAATGGTCTTCGTCTACCACCGCGATGGGCGCTTTATGCAATTCCATCGTAACCCCTTTGCCAGCCAGGTAGATCATGACCGTAAAGGCAAATATAATAAAAATAGACATCACCGGATCACGATAGAGGCTGCGCAGTTCTTTTATTCCCAGATGAAAAATATTTGTCAGCCGTCGCATTGTTAGACTTCCTGCTTTTTCAATAACAGAACGCATAACAGCGTTATCACTAAAATGGCGATCAGCAATGGTATAAAGAAGCCGGATAGCTCAGTAAAGTCCAGCGCCTTGGTGAAGGTGCCACGACTGATCAGTAAAAAATAGGTGGTTGGATATACATTTCCAATTATTGCAGCACCGCCTTCCAAAGAAGAAACCGGATTAATTAATCCGGAGAAACCCACTGCAGGCAGTACGGTGGCGATCATGGTACCGAACATTGCTGCAATTTGGGTACGGGTGAATGAGGACATGAGCAACCCCAACCCTGTTGTTGCAATCACATAAAGTAATGCGCCTAAGGTCAGGGCAAACAGACTGCCCTTAAGTGGTACTGCAAAGATAGTCACAGCCAGTACAACCAGGCTAAAAAAATTGATCATACTAATGCCGATATAAGGAAGTTGTTTACCTAATAAAAATTCCAGTCGGGTCACAGGCGTTGCAAAGAGGTTAGTAATAGAACCCAGTTCTTTTTCACGCACCACGCCAAGCGCAGTTAACATAGCTGGGATCATCACCAGCAGGAGTGGGATCACTGCAGGTACCATGGCGTTAATACTCTTGAAATCCTGGTTATAGCGATAACGGATTTGCAGATTGGCAGTACTGATTTGAGGCACCATTCCCACGTTACGAAGCATCAGACCAGCGATGTAATCGTAGTGCATACCTTGCACATAACCACCAATAGTCTCAGCACGGAACGGCATGGCGCCATCAATCCACGCACCGAGCTCCGGTGTTCGCCCACGCCGCAGATCTTTGCCGTAATTGGGCGGAATTTCGAGCACCAGACTGAGTTCGCCACTGCGCATCCGCAGATCCATCTCTTGATCATTCTGTATCGATGGTTGTTCGATAAAATAACGCGAAGCAGCGATGTTCTGAATGTAGTCACGGCTTTCAGGGCTTTGATCCCGGTCGAACACTGCAAAAGAAATGTTCTCAACATCCATACTGATGCCAAAGCCGAGTACAAACATCAGAATGACCGTGCCTAAAAATGCAAATGCCAGACGAATCGGATCACGTAGGATTTCCATGGTCTCGCGGCGACTATAGGCGAACAGTCGCAGTAGACTGAATGAGCTGCCAGCCTGATGCCCTGGTTGTGATGGTGGATTCTCTGCGTCGGATGCCGAGCCCTGTTCATTGTCTGACTGCAATGACGACGCCATATCAGCCTCCAACAAATAGGCGATAAAGCTTTCCTCTAAGGTTTCTGCCTGCTTCGACGCAATCAAGGCTGTTGGGGTATCGGTGGCCAACACCCGTCCGGCATGCATCAAAGAGACGCGATCACAACGTTCAGCTTCGTTCATAAAATGGGTGGAGACAAAGATGGTCACGCCTTCCTGTCGGGAGAGTTTAATTAATAGCTGCCAGAATGCATCCCGTGCTACCGGATCAACACCCGAGGTGGGTTCATCCAGGATCAACATTTCAGGGCGATGAATAACGGCAACGGCCAGTGATAAACGCTGGCGAATGCCCAGTGGTAAACGGGCGGCCAATTCATTTTCATAACCCGTGAGATCAAAATCATTGATCATCTCAGCTACTCTGGACTGGATATGCTCCACGGGGAGATGAAATAGACGCGCGTGCAGTTGAAGATTTTGTCGGACAGTCAGCTCTCCATAAAGAGAGAAGCCCTGCGACATAAAACCGACCCGTTTGCGGGTCGCCATGTCGTGGGTATCCACATGATGACCGAACAGGGATGCGTCACCCGCGCTCACAGGCAGCAAACCGGTCAGCATCTTCATGGTCGTGGTTTTACCGCAACCATTGGAGCCGACAAAACCGAAAATTTCGCCACGTTCAATCTCAAAGCTGACATTCTCTACCGCAATAAAATCACCGAAGCGGCGTGTTAACCCAGCCGCCTGTATGGCGGGAGGACCGTCATTTTGCTCTGTACGTGGTGGCACTATCAGCGTTTTATGTCCCTGTTGTTTCTGCTCCGGCAGCAGTTGAATAAAGGCCGCATCCAGATCATCCGTTCCAGTCTGGGCCATCAATTCCTGTGGACTGCCCGTTGCCAGAATCTGGCCTTCATCCAGGGCTGCCAACCAGTCAAACCCTGCGGCCTCGTCCATGTATGCTGTGGCAATCAGCACGCTCATGCCTTTACGACGATGACGTATGCGTTCGATCAGCGCCCAGAACTGGCGTCGTGAGAGCGGATCAACACCGGTGGTCGGTTCATCCAGTATTAACAAGTCAGGGGCGTGGATCAGCGCGCAACACAAGCCAAGCTTTTGCTTCATACCGCCAGAGAGTTTGCCCGCAGGTCGATCACGGAATGGCGTCAGCCCGGTACTCTCAAGAAGTTCGTCAATGCGCCAACGACGTTCTTCCCGTTGCTGACCGAACAAGCGGCCAAAAAAATCAATATTTTCGAACACCGACAATGTCATGTAGAGATTTTTACCGAGACCTTGCGGCATGTAGGCGATGCGCGGGCAAACACGGCTACGGTGGCGATGGTTGCCCATATCGTCACCAAAGACGGTCACTTGCCCTTGCTGGATTTTACGCACGCCCGCAACCAGTGCCAGCAGGCTCGATTTACCTACTCCATCCGGACCGATCAATCCGGCCATGCAACCCGCTGGGATAGTTAAATCAATGTTATCGAGGGCGAGTTTTTTACGGTAGCGATGGGTAACGCCGGTCAGTTGGGCGCCGGTTTCGTTGTTCATTATTCTGGCGTCTCAGCCAGATTTAATAACGGTGGCAGGTCGTCGGGCCAGGGAGCGTTGGGGTCAAGCTGCACATAGGCCATACCGGGGACACCTGTTTTGACGCGCTCGGCATAGCGTTTGAGTATCTCAGGATTTATTTTGACTTTGATACGAAACATCAGTTTTTCCCTCTCTGTGCGGGTCTCCACTGCGCGTGGTGTGAACTGTGAACGAGCAGCAATAAACGAAACCTTTGCGGGTATGGCAACATCTGGCATTGCATCAAGTACAATACGGGCATCCGCGCCGATGTTGACTTGACTTGCCTGATGAGTTGGCAGAAACAGCGTCATATAAACATCGCTCAGATCAACTATCGTTAAAACCTTGCCTCCCATACCAAGAATTTCTCCCGGTTCGGCGAGACGGTATAACACGCGGCCATCACGTGGCGCGACCAGCCGGTTGTCTTTCAATTTCACCTTTATCTTACGTATCTGAGCCTCGGCGGCCTCGATGGAAGCGCCTGCTTCAGCTACCTGAACGCTTGCAGCCTGTAATGCAGCTTCACTTGTTTTCATCCGAGTTTGGCGTTGGTCGAGCAGTTCTTTAGAGATGTGTCCGTCTTCAGCCATTTGCTGCGATCGCTTGAACTCTTTTTGTGCCAACGTCAGTTCACTTTTGCGCTGAATCACTATGGCCTTTGCATATCGTTTGCTTTCCCGAGTACGATGCAAGTTGGCTTCTGCTGCATGTAGATCGGCTTCAAGCTCTTCGGTATCCATCTTCGCCAACAGCTGCTTTGTTTTTACCCATTCACCTTCAGCAACGATGATTTCCGAAATCTGGCCCCCGTTTTTGGTTGCAATATCGACTGCGGTTGCCTCAATACGGCTGTTACCCGCAGCAAAACCATCAGGGAGTTCGCTTGTCTGAGGGACTTTCCAGAGGTATATGATGATGGTTATAGCGGAGATAAATAATACCGTTCCGATAATCCAGTTTTTAGTGTTGATGTTTTTCATTTATTTTCTCACATCACTTTAATTACATTGATTAGTTTAAGCTTGCTTTTAAATCTGCATTTTTTCGATTTATCATATTCCGAAGCGTCAGGTACTATTTGAACCGAATTTCCATATATCATGTGCTAATCGGGTTCACAATTTTTTGCAATTTCTAGAGCAAAACGACAATAATTTGCCTTAACGTAACAACCTGTCTATTTCTGCAATATCCTCTTCATCCAATTTCCCCACAGCCGCTTCCAGGCGCAACCGGTCAAACAGATAACCATAATGTGCTTCAGCCAACTTCTGTTTGGCAGCATAGAGCTGGCGCTGGGCATCAAGTACATCGATGCCTGTGCGTAAGCCAAGTTCAAAACCTCGCTGGGTGGATGCTAGTGATTGCTTTGACGAGAGCAGTGCTTGTTGCAAGGCTTTGATGCGGTGGTTGCCGCTTTCATGAGCGAGAAACGCCTCTTCGGCTTCAAGTTTTGCATCGCGACGAGTCGCTTCCAGTAGCAGTTGGGCGCTACGGAGCTCAGCACGGTTTTGCCTTAGCTTGGCAAAAACCGAACCACCGCTGTAGAGCGGTACCTTGGCCTCCAGCATGATACGTGTTTCTGTGGTGTCGATCCCCGTGCCAAAGCTGCTGTCATCCGCGCTGCTATCATCATAGCTGACTACCAGATCGAGCTTGGGAAAAGCCTGGCCACGATTGCGTTCAATCTCATGGCTGGCGATCTCCAGTGACTCCTGGGCTAGACGTACATTAAAATTGTCCATGGCAGCACTTTCGGTCCACTTTTCCATTGTCGCTGGCTGCAACAAGGAAAGAGGTCGTTTACGTTGCGATATAAATAAAATCTGTGGAGCAATGCCGGTAAGTTTAGCCAGCTTGCGACGAGCAATCTGCAGACGTTTACGGGCGTCAATTTCTTCTGACAGTGATAGATCGAATCGTGCCTGAGCTTCGTGTGTGTCGGTGATAGTTGCGCTGCCCACTTCAAAGCTGCGTTTAGCGCTGACCAGTTGTTCCTTGTTGGCTGCCTTTTCTGCCTCGGCCAGTTTTAGCCCTTCTTGTGCGAGTAGTACATTGAAGTAGCGGCTACTGACATCTAGAATCAGTTGTTGTTTGGCGATGGCGAATTGAGTATCGGCCTGGCGTACTGCAATTTTGGCCTGGCTAAAGGCTTCGAGGTGTTCTTTATGATAAAGGGGCTGGATCAATTTTGCGCCGATTGCATCGCTGTTGATATCACGCTGACCACTATTGAAAGGGCCGCTGGCGCTGTAGTTAGTTTCCTGATCGATATAACCGATATTGGCTGTCAGGCTGATGTCGGGTAACAGTTGCGCGCGCGCAAGTGGGATCTGTTCATGGCCTGCTTCTTGTTTGGCAATGGCGGCATTAAAGCGGGCGTCATATATCAGGGCAGAGCGATAGAATTGCAGCAACGAATTACCTGTCTCCGCCTGCGCAGTACTGCTCACTATCAGGGCAGCACCTAGTAGGGTTTTAATCATTTTTTTAAATTTCATTTATTGCCTCCTGTTAATGTCTGGAGGCGATGTTGCTTCCAATTAGAGAATCGTTGCAGGCCATTTTCCACCAAAGAATAGACTGCAGGCACAACAACCAGAGTGAGCAAAGTAGAGCTGATCAGTCCCCCGATGACGGCCACTGCCAGTGGGCCATTGGTATCGGCCCCAGCCCCCAGGCCGATGGCGGCAGGTAGCAACGCAAGTATTATAGTGAGCGAGGTCATTAACACTGGCCGCATACGGATGGGGCAGGCTTCTTTGAGGGCTGCATCAATCTCTTTTCCCTGGCTGCGCAACTGGTTGGTAAGGTCCACTAACAGGATAGAGTTCTTGGCTACCAGTCCCACTAGCAGTACCAGGCCGATCATGGAGAAAATATTGAGAGACATATTCATAACCCACAGCCCCATGGCGCCGCCAACAATGGCCAGTGGTTGCGCCACCATAATGATCAGCGGTTGAATGAAGGAGTTGAACTGGCTGGCTAGTACCATGTAGACCAGTACGATGGCGGTGACGAAGGCGAATAACATGTACTTGGCTGTTTTGGCAAACTCCTCTGCACGGCCGATCATTTTCACTTGATAACCCAGCGGCAGTATTTTGGCCGCTGCCTTTTCTACTTCAAAAACGGCTTCGCCTAGAGAGGTAGTGGGCGTTGCAAAAAAATTGCCTGAATACTGCAGGTCAAACCGTGGCACCACTGCCGCACCCAGCTCTTCTTTCATGCGGGCAACAGTGTCGAGTCGTATCAGTTCTTTATCCTGACCACGGAGATAAATACGGCGCAGGTCATTGTTGTTGCGGAGTTGACCTTCCTGCGCCTTGAGGCGCACATCATAGCGTTCACCATCACTGGGCTCATCGTTATATTTAGCTACATCGAGTCCTCCAGCGAGCATGTTTACCGCCAGTGCGACATCACGACTGGTGAGACCAGCGCTTGCGGCACGCGTGCGGTCTACATCCAGCTTTAGCTGAGGGAGATCCAGTTGCAGATCCATATCCACACGACCCAGTAAGGGGATAGCGGAAAGTTGCTGTTGTAATTGATAACTGAGTCGAGCCACCTCACTCAGATTCGGGCCGGTTAATACAAACTGCAACGGCTCACCTCGCTGGCCGCCCACCATCGGCACCGGTGCCGGGAAGGCCTGCACACCTGGGATTTCTTCCAGTGATTTACGCAGTTGATCCATAAATGCATATTGGTGCATTCGCCCTGTATTCTGGTGTGTCAGTTTGATGATTATCTTGCCACGATTGGCCTGACCTGTAGCACCCATGCCGATCGTGGAAAAATAGCTATCGATCTCCGAGTAGCCCTTTAGTCGCTGTTCAATCTGTTTGAGCTTTTCGTTGGTGTATTCAAGGTTGGAACCTAGCGGTGTTTTGAAGCTGATGAGGAAACGTCCTTCGTCCTGTAACGGCATAAACCCCTTGCCGATGTTGGCAAAGAAAAAACCACTGGAATAGACCACTGCCAATGTCACTACGATGACACTCCAGCGGAATTTCAATGCACCGCCGAGCAGTCGTCGGTAGAGCTCGTCCATGGCTTGAAAACCGCGATCGAGAAAACCGTAAATCCTGCCATGGCTATGACTGACTTTGAGGTGGCGTGAGCAGAGCATGGGCGTGAGTGTTAATGAAACGAACAGCGATACCACCACCCCAACGGAGACCACCACGGCAAAGGATTCGAAGAAGCGACCAATAATACCTTCCATAAAAATAACCGGCACAAAAATGGACACCAGGGTGAGCGTAGCGGCCATTACCGCAAACACGACCTGATTGGTCCCGTGCAGGGCGGCGGACTGAGCGTCTTCATTGCCTTGTTCGCGGTGGCGGTAGATATTCTCCAGCACCACGATGGCATCATCTACCACCACCCCGATCAATAGCAGTAGTGCCAGTAAGGTCATCGTATTGAAGGTGAAACCGGCGAAAAACATTACCGCCACGGACCCCAGCAGGGAGACCGGAATCGCCGCTGAAATAATGAGCGTTGCACGGATGCTTTTGAGAAACAACCATACCACCAGGGCTGTCAATATGGTTGCCTCGATCAGGTGTTCTTCCAGTGAGGTGACGATCTCCTCAATCAGGTCTGCCGAGTTGACACCTAGCTCCAGGGTTATGCCCGGTGGGAGTTGCGGAATGATTTCATTGTGAAGGCGGCGCTTGAGTTCATGTGCGATGGCCACGGCGTTGCCATCACTTAATTTGACTACGCCAATACCCACTGCGGGTTCACCATTAAAACGGGCAATTTCTCGATAGTCTTCCAGGCCATCTTCGATGCTGGCGAAGTCACGTAACCGCACCGGCGCACCATCACGGTAATCGATAATCAGCTGCGCTAACTCAGTCGGATTGTGGAACTCTTGATCCAGTTTAATCAGCCTTTCTGTAGCATGTCCCACCAGATAACCACCGGGCAGCTGGAAGTGTTCGTTATTAAATGCCTGTAACAAATCCTGTGGTGTAATCGCCAGCGCTGCCATGCGCGCGGTATCGAGATTGACGCGAATGGTACGATCACGTTTGCCACCCAGCACAATCTCCGCCACACCATCAATGTTCTCCAGTCGTTTTTTGATGACGTTGCTGGCGTATTGATTAAGTTGTTGCAGGGTACGATCCCCCTGCAGCATCAACCAGATGATAGGGTCGGCGCCGAACTCCACCTTACCCACCACCGGCGGATCTGCCTCGGAGGGTAGATCTCGTAGCACCTGATTAACTTTGGCTTGCACCTCGTTGAAGGCCACGTCAACATTCTTGCTTAGATTGAAACTTATCACCACCACTGAGGCACCGGGCGACGAGGTTGACTGTACGTGGTTGATCCCGGAGATGCTGTTAACTGCAGTCTCTACGATGTTGGTGATACTGCTATCGATGATGTCGGGGTTGGCACCGGCCAGGGTAGTGGTGACCGAGATGGAAGGGAACTCGATTTTAGGATAACGGTCCACACCAATTCCCTGAAAACTGATGATACCAAACAGCACCAATACCCCGCTGAGCATATAAGCCAGTACATGGCGGTGTATGGAAAGCTCAGGCAGCGTCATGACTAGTGCTCCTCGCTGATTTTTACAGGTGCGCCATCGGTCAGGTAGGCTGCACCATCTTTGGCGAGCGTTTCAGTCCCGCTCAGACCTGACAATATCTCCACCAGACCATCACGATGCACGCCGAGTGTAATCACTTTTTGCTGGGCTGTGTTGTCCTCAATAACATAGGCTACTGAGCCTGCAGGCCGGCGTACTACACTGATCTCTGAGATCATAACGGACTGCTGGCGTTCGGTGACGATGACATCACCGCGCACACTTCCACCTGTTTTCCAGTTACCGGGATTGTCCAGCTCAACTATCACTTTCAGAGCTTTATTGGCGCGGCCTACTGTGGGCCGGATTTCGTTAATGCGACCTTCAATTACTTTATCAGGATTCATTGGACTACTCAGGCGTACCTTGAGACCGGTCTCAAGTTGGGCTGCAATATTTTCAGGAAACGGTAGATGGGCCTGCAGGGTGGTGCTACGGGTAATGTGAAATAACGGCGCACCTATCTTAACAAAGTCACCAGCTGAGATCAGCCGTTGTTCTACATGTCCACTGGTGGGGCTGTTAATTTCTGCCTTGCCGAGGTTGCGTTGCGCTGTCTTCAGTCGTGCCCTGGCACCTGCCAATTGTTCATTTAGAGCATCAAGCTGGGCGCTGGCCTCGTCAAGCAGCGATTCGGTCACAAAATTCTCTTTGACCATGACCTCATAGCGTTCGACCTGTTTCTGTTGGCCGCGGATCAATGCATCTACCCGTTTCACCTCCGACTCAGCCGCATCCTGCTCCAGCTTGAAATCTTTAGCATCGATACGCGCCAAGCGCTGTCCGCGTGTCACCGTTTGTCCCGTATCAACCGCGACGTTGATTACTCTTCCTGCGACTTCGGCAGATACGATGGGGGCTGTCTTGGTCTCCAGATAGCCGATGGATTCTTCTATTACTTCGATGTTGCTCAGGATGGCTTGAGTTGTGGTGATCAGAGTGCCGCGTTGTTCACTGCTGGAGGAGATGTCAGTTTGATCATCTTTGCTGCAGCTGGTCAGGGAAATGCTCAGTGCCAGTACAATGATTGACGAACGTGAGCAGAGTGAAAGCGGGATTGAGTTATTCATCTTTGATTCCATTTAATAATATATTCATCACCTGATGGCTATAAGCAGCGGGATCATCAGCGAAAGAGACGCCGGGGAAGTGGCGAATTACCTGCTGGGTTTGAAAGAAAAAGATGTTGTTGCTGACCAGCATCAGTGCCAGCAGGGCTGGATCAAATTCTTTCTTCAACACACCCAGGTTTTGCCCCTCCAGGACAATGGAGACCAGTCCTGAAAAATGTTCACCGAATACCTGCTCGGCCAGTTCCTTGCCATGCTGTGGCCCGTGCTCAATGAGTTCTCGAAGTAATAAACGGGTTGCAGGTTCATTTTCCAGCATGGATTTCAGGTGGTTGTGGATGAAGTCTGTTAAGCGTTGCTCGAAGGGACCGTCAGCGTTGGCCGTATCTGCAATCACCTGAGAGGAGCTATCGGAGGCAATGCGCAGCGTGGTTAGATAAAGCGCATCCTTGGAACCGAAGTGGTGGAAGATATTGGCTTTACTCACACCCGCTAATTTGGCAATGTCGTTCATGGATACTGCATCAAAGCCTTTTTCTGCGAACAACTGAATTGCAGTATTAAGTATGCTACGGGCGCCATCGCTCTCTGATGTGATTTCATCGACTACATTAGTCATAGCAAGTACTTATCTAGCTTCATTTATTTGACTCATAAATCTATTAGAGTTATATATACTTTGTTCTAATGACCGATCGATCGGTCAGTTTTAATCCTAGCATGTTTTCTTAAAGGTGTAATCTTGATATGTTGCAGCTTGATTAGCGTTATTGTCTATGGATACATGGTATATAGTTTTGGGATAGCAGAATTATTCAAGCCGTAGCTTAAGGCGTTCAGTTTAATGATGAGGGCGGATGATGCGAAATCTGATAAATGAATTTACTGGAACGGACATTTCAATTGAAATCGATGGAGGCATTGCGATTCTCAGATTTGGAAAAAATGCATTTCAATCACTGATTGATCTATCGAATAGAGCAAATTATTTCAAATTACTGGATGCCATCAATAAAGACTCTGAGATCAAGGTTCTACTGAAAATTAGCGAACCTGATGCTTTAGATGATGGAGCTTATAGCGAGTACATTAAAAGTCTTTGTGGAGAATCTGTAGAGCTCAAGGATTTAGGTGGATCATTGGATTTTAAGGAGAGCACGGGACGTACGAGGCAACTCTGTTTTCAGCAATACGCCATCATGCGAAATCTCTCATCAAAGACTCTAATGATTGATGGCTTGCAGGGGGCTATAGCCACTCCTTTTTTTGGTCAATCTTTGTCTGTGGATCTTAGATTTGCATCTGAGGATATGTGTTTTTTGTTAGAACATAAAAGATATGGTCTTCACCCAACAGGTGCTTTACCGTTTTTCTTGCCAAGGTACATAGGGCAGGGGAAAGCCAATGATATACTGTTAACAGGTGAGCAGATTGATGCTCAAGAGGCATTGAAGCTTGGATTGATAAATCGAATTTTTTCAACCGATGGATTTGAGTCTGCATGTATCCAGGCGGCAAAAGAGATTGCTAAGATTAGTTCTCCAACAATTGAAACAACCAAGCAACTATCATTTACCTATGCTAATGAGCTTGAGCATTATTTTAAGATGGAATCGCAGATGCTAGTGGGAATATAAATATTGGACTTCCCAGACTTTGCTAGACACCAAATAGCGTTAAAATGTAACTCTATGAGAGGTGTTTATGAAAGGTTCAAGATACACAGAAGAATTTAAAATAGAAGCGGTTAAGCAAGTGACAGAGCAGATGATTGCCCCTGTGATGTCTGCGCTTGAGACTCAACCTAAAATTGTTATTGATCAAGTTATTGCTGAAGGCGACAACGTAGTGCATATCGCACACGGTGAAGGTGGTATAGCTAAAAATGGTAAATCATACAATAATTCTTACTGCCATGTGATGCGACTTAAAGATGGAAAAATTGTAGAATCAACCGAGTATTGCGATACAGCATTAATTAATGAAACTCTTGCTAAAAGCATGTCGTAAATATTAAGAATAAATCTTTATCTCATATATTTAGTTTATTTATGGTTCTATTTTATCTGAAGAAAAATAAAGGAATAGACAATGACTTTTATCGAACATACTGTGAGCTGGCTCAAAGGGGAGAACTTTGAAGGGGGAATGTTAATCCTGTGGGGAGTCATGTTGGTAGTAATGGCGGCCTATTTTTGGAAGTTTGGACATTCTGCTACCGCCCGCACACTAATCATTCCCTTTCTTGTAGTTGGGCTCTTCTGGGGTATCGCTGCAGGTATGGGCTTATATCAAAATATGCATCGCCTCGACAATTTTCGTATGGAGTATGCAAAGAATCCAACTGCATTTGTAGAAAGCGAGCATATGCGAGTAGAAAGGTTCATTGGCTGGTACCGCTATCTGCTCATCGGTTGGAGCGTGTTGATTCTAATCGGCCTGCCAATCTTCATGTTATGGGGAGGAAATAATGGTCGAGCCATCGGCGTAGCGTTTATCCTCTTCGCTGTTGCGGGGCTGTTAGTTGACCACACCTCGGAATACAATGCTCGCATTTATAAGTCTGAGATAGATAAGGCATTGAAGTCTATTACTTCGGGCAAGCTCCAACACTAACCAATCACTACATGCGAAACACTTATGTGTGCGCTCGAGCTTTAGCTAGTAGCTTTATAAATATGAATAAATCAATTTTTAAAGAAGAATATTTAGGTGTTTTATTTATATTAGGATTAATGATGTTCTGTAATTTTGGATGTACAACTAATACAAGTTTAACTTTTCAAAATCGTTTAAAGAGTTCGCCGCAGTTTTATGATGGTAAGTTTCATAACAAGGAAGACGGTATATATGATGCCGGTGGGGCATGGCGAAGGGCATTAAGCGAGATTTTTTTTGGTATAAGAGTAGATCCTGTTCCTGAACAAGAACCACCTATTCAGCGATTTACCGGAACAGACTTCTATAAGAATGATGAAAAATTACTACGGTTTTCTCGGTTGGGGCACTCCAGTATTCTGATTCAATTAGGAAATAAGATCTGGCTAACTGATCCAATCTTTAGTGAACGAGTATCAATATATCAATGGCTTGGTCCAAAGCGCTTTCATCCAGCTCCTATTAAAATTGAGGAGTTGCCGACGATCGATGGTGTCTTGATTTCGCATAACCACTATGATCATTTAGATCATGATTCTATTATGAAACTGAAAGATAAAGTGAAGCACTTTTATGTTCCGTTAGGGCTTGGAAACATTTTGCTATCATGGGGAGTGCAAGTAGAGAAGATTACAGAACTCGATTGGTGGGAAAGCAGGAAAATTGAAAATGTAGAGTTAGTGTCGACTCCCGCGCAGCATTTTTCGGGGAGAGGTTTTTTTGATGGAGCCGAAACGCTATGGACATCCTGGGTAATCAGGACGCCGCAGCATTCAGTCTTTTTTAGTGGTGACACGGGATATTTTGATGGTTTTAAAAAAATCGGTGGAAGGTACGGCCCTTTTGATTTCACATTTTTAGAGTGCGGTGGCTATGATGATAGCTGGAGATCAATGCATATGATGCCGGATGACACTCTAAAGGCCTTTAACGATTTAAAAGGAAAGATACTTGTGCCAATCCACAATGGAACTTTTGATATGGCATTTCATCCTTGGTACGAGCCTATGGAAAATATTATGAAGCTATCAAAGGAAGAGAAAATTCAGACTCTTTTTCCTTTCATGGGACAAATAGTTGATATAAATAATGTCCCCAAAAGCGTTCGTTGGTGGGAGCTATTCACAAATGCCCGTTAAGTACATTGCAATAAATAACCAATTGGTATGTGGCCGAACAAAGCGTTCCACCTGACGGCAATTCCGCTGCGCTTCATTACCACCAGTGAGTTTGTTTGTTGAATGTCTGCTTTTGATAACTTTATTCTCGGACAATATAAATAACGATGGTCTGTTTATGATTGTTTTGAGACCTCTGTCAACGCTGGAGCAACTGTCTGCTTTTCTTATAATTTGTAAACTGGAAACCTGACACAAGAGAATAACTATTTATATCCGATATTTGTGAATATCGGATATTTGATATTATTAGATATTTAACTATAATAACTCATGTTCTAACTATGCATGAATGATGATGAACCCTAAACGATCACCTCCAACTGCCATTATTGATAATCTCAATTATATAGAGAATCCTTTCAAACAGAAAAGTTTTACGGCGGATAAATATACTACCAATAAAATATCAGGTGCGAATACAGACTTAGAGTTCGCACTAAAATTTCTCTATAGCTACAATGGCAGTACAGCCACATTTAATAGTTATCGACGTGAACTAGAAAGAATACTTCAGTGGTCATGGAATATTGAAAAGACATCCGTATTAAATCTCAAGCGAGAGCAAATTGAAGACTTCATTCGATTTTGTTTCAATCCACCTAAAGCCTGGATTGGTTTAAAAAATGTAGCGCGCTTCAAAAATGAAAATGGTGAACGAACGCCTAATAATGAATGGCGACCTTTTGTTATTACATTAACAAAAATCGAACACAGTAAAAATAAGAAGGCCGATACAAGTCAATATTGTCCATCACAAGCAGCTATTAAAGGTATATTTACAGCGTTGTCTTCTTTCTATGAGTACCTGATACAGGAAAATCTTGTTGAATCTAATCCTGTTGCTCTAATTAAACAGAAGAGTAAATTCATTCGTAAAGATCAATTAAAGCCCATTGTAAGACGTATCAGTAAGCTTCAATGGGATTATGTATTGGAAACAGCTGAGTTAATGGCTGTAGAGTCACCTGAAGAACATGAGCGCACCTTATTCATTATGAACTGTTTATTTGCTATGTATTTGCGCATATCAGAACTAGTGTCAGATGAAAGATCTACACCTGTTATGAGTGATTTTAGAAAAGATCAGGATGAAAATTGGTGGTTTGATGTAACAGGTAAAGGCAATAAAAACCGTTCCATTACCGTGTGTGACGATATGCTTAAAGCCCTTAAACGATACCGCAAATATTTAGGCTTAACTCAGTTACCAACACTAGGTGAAC
>Ga0316204_10003408_pt1 | contig 31949 bp, 45 predicted proteins | sample 6monrhotite_MG_2_FD_205661 | JGI IMG/M metagenome (GOLD analysis project Ga0316204, IMG submission 205661) | Microbial mat bacterial communities from mineral coupon in-situ incubated in ocean water Damariscotta River, Maine, United States -... | ecosystem: Environmental > Aquatic > Marine >... | reverse complement strand
AAGCCGTTATATTACAAAATATTATATGAAAAAAGTGGCGGAGACGAAGGGATTCGAACCATCGAGACCCTTCCGGGCCTACTCCCTTAGCAGGGGAGCGCCTTCGACCACTCGGCCACATCTCCAAGGCCGGGAATAGCTTTCAAGCCTTTGATACACAAGCGCTTTTTTTGTTCTTTTTGCCCGGAAACCTAAGTGCCTGTTTTCCTTTGTTTTTGTTCGTTTTCGGCGGTTTTCAGGCCAATGGCACGGCAAATCTGTGCCAAATCCGTGCCATCCTGTCCGCGATTTGTTCTTTTCCCGAGCGCGGTTTTTCAATTGCAATGCCCTTTTTATTGGGCTATGCACGGTCCTAGATGCGGCGCGAGTGCCCCATCATCTTCCCTGTTGGACTGGCCCGGCTCTCATGCCGGGCCTTTTTTTCATCCAAAGAGCCGCTCGAGGATCTGCGCCTCGAGATAGTCAAGCGTCCGATTATTGTCGAGAAACCAGTCGGCCAGGTCCGGGCTCAGTTCCATCGATCCGACCGGCTCGGGCGGCAAAATCTCCGAGCGATCGACCCAGATCACCAGGTTGAACAAATGCCGGGAAAGCATGAAATCGGCCAGATTGCGCGGGCCGACATAGATGTGATTTTCCGCAAGGATCTGTTCTGTCAGGCTCGGGCCGGGTCGAAAACCGTAAGCGGTGATCGCATGAAACCACAACGCGCGGTGATTGCGCCGGTCCCTATAGCAGGCCGCCGCGTCCGCATAGAGGTCTTTCACAAGCGGATAAACCGCGCGCGCGGCGCAAAACTTCGAGGAAGAAGAAACCTTCAAACCGCAAAGCCGGGCCAGGATCGCGGCGGCCGCATCCTTGCCGTGGCCACCATGGCCGAGGATCGCAATCGCCGGGCGCGCGCCGTCGAGATCCGGGATCTTGATCGATGCGCTCAAAACGGGATCTCATCATCGAGATCGGATCGGGACTGACTGCCCGGATCCGGGTTGTCCCGACCGCCTGACGGCGCGCCGCCCTGCCCGCCCTCAACGCGATCTAGAAACACGATCTCGCCGGAATAGGGCCGCAACACCACCTCGGTCGAATAGCGATCCTGGCCGGCTTGATCCTGCCATTTGCGGGTTTCGAGTTTGCCCTCGAGATAGACGCGCGAGCCTTTCCTGAGATAGCGCTCGGCGAGATCCGCGAGACGATCGGCAAAGATCGCGACCCGGTGCCACTCGGTGCGCTCTCGCGTCTCGCCAGTGCCCTTGTCTTTCCACTTTTGCGAGGTGGCAATCGAAAGATTGCAGACCTTGCCCCCGCCCTGAAATGTCCGAACCTCGGGATCCCGCCCGAGATTGCCCACCAGAATTACCTTGTTGACGCTTGCCACGTTTCACCTTTCCGAAAATCGACCGCTTATCGCGGCCCCGAAATATCCCCGAGCATTGCCTCGAGCGCGGCCACAACCGCCGCGCGGCGGGCCTCGCAATCGATCAGCCCATCGCCCAGGCGCGCGATCGCGATCTCGGCATCGGCCTGCGACAACGCACGCGCCGGCACCATCGCCAGCGGATCTCCACAAGGCGCGGCCGCCTCCTTGGGCACCGAAAAATCGGGCGCGGCTTCACCGAGCCCAATGGCGCCGGATCCGCCGCACGCTGTCAGAAGGCAAAGCCAGGCGATCGGCGCCCGGCGCATTGCTTGCTTCATTTCGCAACCTCTCGAGATCGGCGGCCCGGTATGCCCGGGCCATTTCCACAAGCCGCAAATCTGCGGCAAAGGTTTCCGCCTGGCGCACAAGCGCGCCCTCAAGGCGCACCCGCTCGAGCGCCTGACGCCCGGCCTCGGCCCGCACGCCCATCTTGTAGGGCACCAGGAACACCGCGACCCCGATCGCCACGGCACTTGCCGCGAGCGCCCCATAGCGCCCCAGGTTGCGCAAACCCGGCACCATCGAGAATGCCAGATTGAGCCAGATCACAGGCCCGGCGCCTGCACGTGCATCCAGTCAAAATCACGCGCCCGTCCGAGGCTTGTCCAGCCCGCCGCCTCCCAGGCCGCCCAGAACGGCACCGCATCTGGGCGCGAGAGCCGGGCCTCGGGCGCACGGGTGCGCAACCGGTTCCTGCCTGGATCAAAGTCGATCGCCGCGCCATAGGCGTGCATCGACCAGGCCGAACCGCCGCGCTTGCGTCGCGGGTTGTAACACCCGCCGAAAAGATGCAGGCCCAGCTTGCGAATTTCCGTGGTTTTCATCGTGTCGGCAATCGCCTCGAACACCAGCCCCGCCGAGGGGGCAAGAAGCGCGTGGCAATAAATGGTTTCGATCACCGTCTCGGGGGCCCAGGCCAACACCATTCGCCACGGCACCCGGATCGCGCCCGCCGTGCAATCAGGCCCCGCCGGCGGCCCGAGGAACTCGCGCACCGTCGCCTCGGTGCCCCAATCCCCGCCAGCTTCCCCGCCAGCATCCGCCGGCCGGATCCACTCGGGATCGAGCCAGGCCTCGAGCGCGGCATCGGTGCGCGGGCCGAGATAACCGTCGATCGCCCCGAACGCATAACCAAGATTGCGCAGGATCATTTGCGCCCCGGCAACCGCCTGGCGCTCGCGCGGCCAGGCGCGCATTCCCGCCGGCCTCGGCCCGTCCACGCGCCAGACCGCCGCAAGGGTCTGCGCCCCGGCAATCCCGTCGAGATCGCCGTCATAGGCGGCCCCCTTGGCAAGCGCCCGTTGCGCCAGCCGTACAACCTCTTTTGTCATGTCAGAACACCGCCAATGCTATGAGATACCCGATCGCAAACAGGAGCGCCCAAAACCAGAACCACCCCTCGCGCTTTGCCGTATCCTTCGGCCCGCGCTCCATTCCTTTACGATCCATTTGCGCCCCCTTCGCTATCCGGCGGGATCTGCGATTGCACGTCGCCCGGGGCCGGCGACGTGCCACCCGCGCGCGATTTGGCGCGCAAGGAAACCCCGCGAAAAATATCGATCACCGCTCCGGTCAGGGAAATTCCGCCGATCCCGACGACAAAGGCCGCGAACCCGGCGGCATCTTCGGTCGGTGAGATCTTGCCCACGAGCGGCGAGAGAAATGGCTCGACCAGCGGGCCGAGATAGATCGCGCACACCGCGCCCACGATCAGCGAAACAGCCCCATCGCGCGGGCGTTCGCGCAGCGTCACCCAGCGGATCGCACCGCCCGCGGCACCGGCAAGAAACGCCTGCCCCGCGTCACTGTGGAACCAGCCAATAAAATCCTGAGCGGTCAACGCCATGGCGCGCACCCCCTTAAATCCGGTTTTTCGTAAATCACCGGGATCAGCCGGCCGCGACCAATGCCCCGTTTTCGACACGCCATTTCGCGTGGTCGAAAGGCTCCGGGCTCGCATCGAGTTTGAGCACGTCCGTCGCCGCGTCGGCCATCGCGATCACGTCAATCCAGGTTTGCGCGCGGCCATGCCCGATCACCGCTCCTGTCAGCCGATCGAACTTGATATAGAAAATCATCGCATGATCCCCTGGATCGAAAGCGTGCGACCGCTCACCGTAACCTGCCAACTCGTTTTCCAATAAATCGAGATCCGCCGGGTGCCGGCGGTATAGGCGCCCGAATAAAGGATTGTCGGATAATCGTTGATCGCGGTGCCGCCCCGGGCCTGAACCGCAACCCCATCGACCCGGATCTCAATATCATGGGCCTGAGCGCCCGCCGTGTAGCTATGCCGGCCGGACCACTGCACCAGGATCTCGCCATCATAGGGCAGGGTCAGATTGAGCCACTGGATTTCCTGCCAGGTGCCATCGCCGGCAATGCTGTTTGAAAGCGTTTCCGAAAGAGGCGTGTTGGCCGCGTTGCTCGCAAGGCGCGGGGTTGTCACCGCCCCGTCATCGAGATCGGCGGCCGCAATCCGCAGATCGGGCGTGATAACATCGGTCCAGGCCGTCCAATCCACCGGCGCACCCGAACTCACCAGGTAGCGCGCGCGCGCCTGATACGTGACCGCGCCCAGGATCCCCTCGGAAACCAGCTTGACCCCGCCGCCGATCCCGACCGCGCCATGCGTGATCAGCGCGCCCGTGGCCTTCACCCGGATCTCGTATTGCACCCCGTCCACGCCCGCCGCGCTGGCGGTCCAGGACAAGGCCAGCCCCGCGCGGCGCTCGCCGGCCCCGTCATCCTGGATCGATTGCGCCACAACCGCCCAGCCCGCAACCGTGCGCGGCGCGAGCGGCAAGGGCGCGATCGAACCCGAGGCGACGGGCTGAAAATCCGCGTTCGCATCCCAATCGTAATCCGCCGGATCGACCTCGGAAATCTCGAGCACCACGTTTCCGTTTGGCAAGGGCGAGGCCCCATCGACCCGAAACCGCTTGGCGGCATAGCCGTTCGCAGCGCTTGTCCATTCGACATAATCGAGCGGCTCGAGCGGCGAAAATGCCGGCGGCATCACAAGCGTATGGGTGCGCTCGCGACGCGCCTCCTCGACGGCCGATTTCAGCAAGCGTTGCACTTGCTCGCGATAGGGCACGGCCGCAAGCCCCACATCGGTCAGAAGCCGTCGGCCGCCGTCCTCTACCTCGAGATCGGCGACGTAATAGGGCGGCGCGGTTTGCGTCTGCCATGCCTCATCGGGCTCGGGATAGCTGGCCGAGGCCCCGTTGATCGTTTGCGCCAGCCCCACGAAAGGCCGGAAGGTCTCGGGCTCGGTCGAAATTATGTCGTCATCGGTAAATGTCAGATCCGCCGCCGCCGGATCCCCGACCGCAATCCGAAAGGCCGGGCCGATCTCGGCAAAGCGCCCGTTGCAGGCCGCCAGAATATCGCCCAGAACATCGGCCGGTTGCCGGTTGACCCTGACCTCGAGGCCGCAGCGATACCTCTCGGGGATCGCATCGACGCCAAAGGCCGCGATCTTTTCGGCCGAGGTCATCGCCGCCGCCCCCGGCACGTCCGCATTGCACGCCTGGACCTCGGCGATCAATTCCGCATCACGCAACCGCCCGGCACCCGTGGCCTGTGGCCCATAAAACCACTCACCACCATAGGAGATCCCTGCGAGGATATGGCGCGCCGCAACAATCGGATTGCGGCTTGTCTCGGTCAAGGCGCTGTCAGGGTCGTACATCGCAACCCCGTCGATTTCATAGATCACGGAAGGAAAGCTTTGGAAAACCTCGGGATCCCGCAGAAAAGTCGCAATCGCATAGGCCACGCCGGTGCCCACGGCGCTCGAAGGCCAGGGCCGCTCGGTGCTCGAGAGCGTGCCGGTCGCGAAACTGTCGGCGACGGTTTGCGTGCCGTCATAGAACTTGATCCAGGCGCGATCCTCGGTCGGTGTGGTCTCGGTCGCGGTCCATCGATAAGTGTCGCTCGGCGCGTCATAGACCTGCGCCCAATCGGTCTGATCGAAGGTTTTGGCAAGCTGGATCACCGGGTATCCCTTGCCGCCCGGATCCGGGTTGCCGGTGTCAAGGGCACATTTCTGGCCGTTGACCCAGATCGCGACCAGCCCATCGACCGGAATATCCGAGAGCGCCACGATCTGACTGTAATAGGCGTTGGGCACGTCGCCGGCCTCACCCCATTCGGTGTGAAACGCCAGCGAACCGGCGGTTGCATACCGTCCCACGATGAAAGAGCGCGGCACGTCTGCCCCTTGCTGAACCTGGCCAACGATCCCCCGGGCCTCGGGTGGCTTGGGCTTGCCGCGCAGCGCATCGGCCAGCGCGTTGAACCCGATCGAGACCGCCATGCGCACGGCAAATTGCCCGATCGCGCCCAGGCCACCGAACCAGGCCCCGACCGAGGTCAGTGCGGAACCGATCGCCGCCAGTAAAGCCATTATTCAAACACCTTGAGAAAGCCGGTCTCGAGCGCCGAAAGACCCGCGCGCTCATATAGTTTGCCCGCACGCGCATCGAGCGCGATCCCAACCGCGCCGGCCGCTCCGACCTGCCTGGCCCAGGCCAGATAGGTGCGCAAAAGCCGCGGGCCACCAGCGCCGCGCGCGTCCGGGTCAATCCAGAACATGACCTCGCGCGCGATCCGGCAAGGCCGGAAAGGCGAAACCCCGGCGGTTGCCAGGAATACGCCGCAAACGTCGCCAGGTTCCCAGAGCGCCGCGAAGCCAAACGGCCCGGAAATCATTGCACTCACCGCCGCGTGAAAATGCGCCGAGGAATATGGCACTTTCTCCGAAAGGTCCGCGCGCCCGGTTGCCGTCTCGAAATCGGCCCGCATCCGGTCGATCGCGGGAAAATCATCGATCGTTGCAGCGCGGATCATGCGCGTTTCTGGCCCCAGAAAATTTGCCAGGTGCCCACGGTCGCCGCGTGATCGAAAAAGGTATCCGTTGCCGCGCGCCGGGCCTGGTCGGCCGCGCTGCGGGTCGCGGTGTTCACCCGCGTCAACTCCTGGGCAAGCGAAGTCGCGGTGAATGTCACCGCCCCTTCCTGGCCCTCGGCCGGCGTGGTAATCGGTGCCTCATCGATCTCGCCGGTAAAGTAGCACTCCGCATCGGCAACCTGGATCATGCTTGCCGGGTCGAGAAACGCCCGGTGCATCTGGATCGGTGCCCGGCGCACATCATGGGTACGCACCATCGTCGCGACCGTCGCGCTCACCTTGCTCAACTGGATCGGCACGGTTTGCACGCCAAAACCGGTTGAGAGCGGCAAGGCCCCAACCGAAACCAGATCCCCGGCGCCTTCATAGGTCCGCGAGACCGTGAGGCCCGTATCGGGATCGATCACATCGGCCGAGATCGTGCCGAGATCGGACCAAAGCCCGAACCAGACCCGCGCATCCGTTGCGCGGTTGCGCGCGCCAACCCAGATGAAATCGCGCGGGACCAACGCCCCCGAGGCAAGCGCCGCCGTGGTCGCTGCGTCCGTATTTCTCATGTGATCACCTGGATCGCGCGCCAGGCAACCGCGCGCTTGCCGAGACCGATCTCGACAAATTGAAGCGTGCCGGGCTCGAGTTTCAATTCGATCAGCGGATCGACCAGTTCGGCCGAGCGGCCCGTGGTGACGCTTGCGCGCAAGGGCGGGTTGATCCCGAGGCTCGGGGTTGAACCCACTGAGACCGTGCCGCCCTCGGTAAACTCGAAAAACTCATAGCCGCCGGCGGCCGTGGTCACGGAGCACATATCGCCTTTCGAGACCACCAATCCGTTCGGCAAACCTGAGATCGTTACTGTGTCGCGATTGCCGCCGATCGAGGCGATGGAACCCGTCCCGATCCCGGCCGAACTTGCGGCCGCGGCCGGGAAACGCCGGTGTGCGGGATGGGCAAGAAAGTTGCGCAAGGAGCCGCCAAGCGCGTCGAAATCGGCCATCAATTCGCCGGCTTCCAATTCCGGCAATCCCTGGCTTTCAAAATCCGCCGTCCAGAGCGCATGGCCGAGATCCGCCGCGAGAAGCGCACCGCCACGGGTGCGGCTCAATTCCTGACGCAGCATCGGGCGCAGGCGCGCCCGGCGCCACTTATGCGCCGTTGTCAGGTCCGAGGGAAAGGTCAGCGCCATGTCAGATCATCCGCCTTGCCTGGCCGCGCCGAACCGCGGTGAAAACGCGGGTCTCGAACGTCTCGGCCTCGGCGCGCTGCGCCGCCTCGATCCGCGAGACCGTTGCCGCATCCGCGCCGCGCGCATCGATCACCGGCGCATAAACCAGCGAGACCCCGCCACCGCCCGAGACCGTCTGGCCGCTTGCGTGGTCAATGATTGTTTCCTGCGGGTGGATCATCGCCAGGCGGCCGCCCTGGCCATCAAGCCCGCCCGAGCGCGGCCCGTTGCCGGTATATCCACCGCCGGCAAAACTTGGCCCCGAGAATATCGACGCCACACCATCAAACGCCCCGCCAAACATGCCCGAGAACGCCGCCTGTGCGGCCATCTGGGCAAAGGTTGACAACAGATCGGCCAGGGCATCCCGGCCGCTTTTCGAGCCGGTCACGATCGCCACAAACATATCCTCGGTCGCGCGCTCCATGGTCTCGGCCGTACGCGCGACGTTCTTTAATTCGTCGGCGACATGCTCGAGCGCGGATTTATACTCCCCGGCCGAGATCTCGCCACTCTCGAAAAGCGCGTTGATAAAGGCAAGCACCTCCCTTGCCTGGTCTCCGGTGCCGATCAACCCGCCGAACTTTTCGCGGACCAGATCCAGAACGCCGGCATATTCCTCGAGCCCCGGGATCTCGGCGGCAAGGTCCGCCGCCACACCGCCACCGGCACCGCCAGGGCGCCGCGTCGAGGGATCGATCGGCTCAACCGGCACGCCGCCGATCGTCACCACGCCGGCGGCATGGTTCGCGACCCCGGCCTCGAGCGTTGCGATATTTTCGGCCGTGCGCGTGAGCTGCGCGGCCATTTCGGCATCAACATCGATCAGCCGTTGCCGCCGCTCGAGCATTTCGGTCAATCCCTGCTCGACATTCTCGATCTGCTCGGCATTCGAGATCGTTTTTTCACCCATCCCCATCCGCGCCGTAACAGCGGTTTGGATCTGGTCACTCAGATTGGACCATTCGACGCTATCAAGCGCCAGCGCCCGGCGCTCCTCGATAATCGCCGCGACATTGGCATACCGCGCGCGGGCCTCCTCGAGTTTTTGCTCGGCCATCGCGAGCGACATTGTTGCCCCATTGCCAAGCGCCCCCTGGAGCAATTGGCTTTGACGGATTTCATCGCCCATGGCCGCGACCAGATTATCGGTTGCGATTTCGAGACCGCTAGTCGGCTCGAGCCATTCCTGCAAGGCGCGCACCCCACCGGCGATTTCGCGAATAAAATTCGCCGCCGCCGTGGTCGCCACAACGAGGATCGGCGCCAGTTCGACCAGAGCCGAACTCACCTGGCTAGAGATCACGCGACCCATCAGGTCAAGCTTGTCCTGTGCCTCCTCGGCGCCGCGGATCAAACTCTCATCGATCACCACCCCGAGCGATCGGGCGTTTTCGCGCATTTCGGCCATACCGTCCGCACCCACGCGCATCAGGTTCACCATGGTCACACCTTCGCGCCCAAACAAGGCCGCCGCCCTGGCGGCGCGCTCGGTCGGTGTTGGCAAGCGCGAGATCTCATCGGCCACCCGCGAAAGCGCCTTATCGACCCCCATATTGCTCAACTCCTCGGCGTTGAGCCCCATTTCCTTGAGCACCCGCGCCGCCGCACCGGTACCGAATGTCGCCTCGCCAAGGCGCTTGGAAAATCGCTCGAGCGAGGTATCGAGCGCCGATTGGGCAACACCCGCACTTTCGGCCACCGTGCGCAATTCCTGCAACGCATCCGTGGTCAGGCCGATCTTGTCAGCGGTTTTGCCAATATCATCGAGACTGGCGACAACCCGGCGCACCTGGGCAACAACCGCCGCCGCCCCGAGCGCCGGCAACAGCCGGGCCGCAACCTTGGAAAGCACCGCAAATTGACTGGATGTGCGAGAAAGGTTTTTATTCGATTGACGCGCAAACCGTTCGATCCGGCGAGTGTTGCGGTCCATCGCCCGGGCAAATTCACGATCACGGGCCGCCAGGACGATATTCAGCTTTTCAAAATCGTCGCCCATCACCCATACCTTTCAACCAATTCGGCCACTTGCGCCGCCGAGGGCGCATCAGCGCCAGGCCGCCCGGCGCGGGCCTGGGCGTCGTAGCCCTGCTTGATAATCAGCCAATCGCGCGGGATCATCGCGCGCACCGCGTCCGGCAAGATCCCGAGCGGTGCTGCGCTGCGTGCTATGGTTCGGACACCCCATCGCCGGGATCGATCCGTTTTTTTTTAGGCTCCTCGGCCGCGGCCGCCTCGGCGAGATCGCGCTCATCGGCCTCGATCATGTCGGGCAGAAAGGCGATCCCGAGAACGCCTTGCGCCAACTCATAGAGGCGCAGATTTTCGCCAGGACCAAGCCCGTTGACCAAAACGCCCGCGTCATCTTCGGCCATGCCGCCCCCGACCAGGGCCAGCGCGATCAGATCGCGCACCTGGACCGCGCCCGGCTTTTTGCCGCGGCCCATGAACCCGTCCCAAACCTCAAAAATGCCGCAATGGGCATCCTCGAACCGCTCGATTTCGCCATTGCGCAAGAGGAGCGGCCGCACGGTGCCGGCCAATTCCTCGGCCAGGCCGCCGCGCGGCGCCTCAGTCAAAACTCCCATCAGGCGGCCGTGAACGTGACCGTGCCGGTGCTTTGCAGCGAGAGCGAGAAATCGACCCCATCACCGCCGGAAAATTCCACGTTAACCCGGAATGTGCCGGCATAGGTGCCGAAATCAGGGATGATAATTTGGAAATTCGCCGTTGCAGTAGCCGACATGGCCACCGTGTTGAGATCCGCCTCGGAGGCCTCATCGGTGAATTTGCCATCACCCGAAACGCTCACCGATTTGACGCCGGCCAGGCTTTCCTCCCACATCACGCCGCCGGGCGTGGTGCAATCGGGCGTCGTCACGTCGATCGGCGCATTATTGATCGCCAGTTTTTTCGACGTGAGACCGCAGAGGCTTACATAGGTTCCAGGCACGCCCTGATTTTCGATCTTGATCAGGAACAGGCGCCCCAATTGCTTTGCCATGGGTTTTCTCCATTTTTACATGATTGCGCCGCCCCGAGGCGCGAGGGTTTAGAGGGCGTCGAGCCGCACCGAGACGGCAACCGTGCCGGTATAGGTGGCCCCATCGACGGCCCTGGTCGCGGTGATAGGGCCGGCCTCGACCTCGATCACCGCAAAGCCCGTGACCGTCACAAGTCCCGGTTGCCGATGTAGTGCCGCGGCGATCTTGCCGCAAATCTGTTGCGCTTCGATCCGCCCGGCTTTGGGCCGTGAATGCGCCTCGAGCCCGAGCGCCACGATCCAGCCGAGAAAACCATCGGTATCGTCGCGCCGGGCCTCGATCCGACCGAACCGGACAAAGGGCGCCGGCTCATCTTGCGGCGGCTCATCGTAGATCGCGAGATCGAGAGCCGCGAAATCCGCATCCGCCAGAAGCGCGGCGCGGATCCCGGCCTGGGTCTCGCTTGCAACGTCATATTCAGCCACTGTTAGAAACCCTTTTCGCGGCCTTGCGCACCGCGCGTGCGACCCTGTTCTTGTGTTTCCTGGCCAGCGCTTTGCGCGCAATCGACATATAGGGTTGTGCGGCCATGGCGCCCGCGCGCGCATCCGGGCGCCGCCCCCCCTCGACCGTCAGGGCCTTTTGCTGGCCATCGCCTGTTTTTTCTCCGGCCGTGATCTTGCCGGAAAGCCCAGAGGGGTGCATTTCATAACTTATCGTTTCGGCGAGCGCACCCGAGGCCTCGGGCACCAGGACACGCGCCGTGCTGGCACCCTCCTGCAATGATTTGTCGATCGCCTTTGCCACGTCGCGCCGGATTTCCGGCGTCAGTTGGCGCATCTTGCGGATCAATCGCTTGTGGCCTTCGACCCTCATTCGACCGCCCCCCCGCGCTCGAGACCGATCTCGAGCAACTGCTTTCTTGCATCGAGCGCGATCGGCTCGGACACGATCGCCCAGGTGTTGCCGCGGATCACGACGCGATCGGCCGCGGTGATCGTGATCGCCTGGCCCGTGCCACGGATCCGTAAGGTGGCCTGCACCGGCCCCTCGAGCCGCCCGGCCGCAATTCGCTCCTTGCCCGGCGCCTCGCGCAGATCCCCCCAGACGGTGAGGAGATCGCCCCAGGCGGCCGCGTCGGAATTGCCGAAACGATCGGTGCCCCCGGTGCCCGAAAGGCGCTGAAACCGGGCGCGCTCGCGCAACCGGCCGGCCCGTGTCACGCGACAACCCCGCGGCGATAGCGGTCAAAGACCCATTGCACCCCGAGCGGCAACTCGGCGGTGGTCGTGCCGATAATCGCTACCTCGCGGTTTTCAAAATAATGCGCCGCCAAAAGCCGCACGGCCGTGCCGAGATCGGCCGGCACATTGGCCCGATCGGTCTCGCCGAGCACATACTCGATTTGCACTGCGCCGGGTTCGCCGGAATGCGCCGGCCAGGCTTTCGCGTTTTTCAGATAGACCCGCGCCGGATCCCGACCCGCATCGAGCCGGTACACGTCCGAGGCGACGGTTTGCGAAAGCCCATCCGCATCGAGATAGGTGATCGCGGTCACGGATTTGACCGGCCAGCCCGGAAGGCGAATTTCGCGGGCGAACCCGTCGAGCGTCAGGGTCCAGGATTGCGCCATCATCGCCACGCCGAGCCCGTTCGGCCCGTCGATCGCGGCGATCGCGGCCGCGAGGAAACCGGGGAGCAAGGCGTTTTCGTCGTCATTCTCAACCCGCATATGCGTTTTGAGATCCATCACCAGCACCGGCAAGGCCGTTGCGGGCGTGGTCACTTGCACCCGGCCCCACATGGCCTAGACCTCGCGTCCGGCGTTGGCCGTTTCTGCATCGGGCGCGGGCGCTTTCGCGGCCGTTTCCGCCGCAGGCTTTTTGGCCGCGGGCTTTCCCGCCGCAGGCTTCCTGGCCGCAATGCCTTGCGCAATCATGCGCTTGGCCTCGGCCGGGCTTGCCGGGAACTCATCGCCCCTAGCAAAGGAACCGCGACCGCCCGAGATCGCGACATTAAGAATTACAGGCACAGTCTTGGCCATGTCTCACACTCCGAATTTTCCGAACATTTTGGGAAAGCGAGACCGCCAGGATCGCCCCGGCGGTCTCAGGTTTCAGGGCCTTATACGGCCGCGTTCGCGAGCGTTTTGATCGCCTTGGTATCTGCGACAACACCATCGAGGCGCGCATAGCCTGCGATCCCGACATTCGGCCAGAATTTCTCGCGCGCCGCACCGAGGATGATCCCGCCGATCTTGCGCACATAGTAGCGCGAGAAATCACCAGCGACGATCGGGGTCGCGCTTGCGCCCATGCTCGCCATATCATCATTGACCGCATAGGGGATCGTCACGGCACCAACGACAATCCGGCCCGATCCATCCGGTGCCAGGCGGATCAGGTAGTTCCCCTGACCGTCTTTCAGCTTATGCAAAGCGGCAAGCGTATTGTCGTTGAACATCGCACGGAATTTCGGCGAGCGCCGATAAGCGCTGCCGATCGAGTGGAAAAACGCGATCAGCTCATCGCCCGTCACGCCGTCCGTTGCCGCCGTGGTCACACCGGACGCCGTGGCTCCGGTCACGATCCCTTGCGGCTGTCCCGTGCCGGTGCCCAGGGTCAGTTGCGCATTGGCCTTGCGGCCCAGGCGTTCACCCAAAAGCCCGTTCAGGATCGTCTCGAAATTCATAAACGATCCCGAGGCCAGTTGCGGCGAGATCCGCAACCACTCGGTATCGAACATGTAATCGCCAAGTTCCTTGCGGGTCGCAACAATGTCCTTGCCGCCGTCATCGGTCAGATCCGCGCCCTCGGTCGCAGTTGCCTCGGCGGTGCTGGCCGTGTCATCGATACCCGGGATCGGGATCGTACCGCCGCCCGTGGTGTTGAGAACCGTGCAGAAATCATCGTCATACATCGGCCCCCAATCAATCATGGCCTGGACAAGGCCGGGCATTGCCTCCTCGGGGATCAGGAAACCGCCCTCGGCATTGGTCGAGGTTTGCGCCCGTTGCTCTCCCGAAACCGGCGTAAAACCGGCGCGCAGCACGTTTCGCGCCTCGGGAAGCAACTCCGATTGCAGACCCCCGGCCAGAACGTAATCCATGAACGCTTGCCGGTAGGTGATCGCCTCACCGCCCTCCTGGGCGCGGCCCTCACCATCGCTCGGTACCGGGCGACGCGGATCGCCGGCGTCCTGGCCCGTCTCGAGCCGGCCCATGCGCTCCTCGCGCTCCATTGTCTCGGCCTGGCGCTCATAGCCTTCGCCCTCGGCAATCGCCTCATCGGCCTGGCGCAGAAGATCGGCCTTCTTGGCCTCATCCTTTTCCTTTTCGGCCTCGGCCATGTAGCCGCGGGCCTGGGTCACACAACGCGCCTTTTTCTCGCGCAATTCCTTCGGTGTCATAACTCATGCGCCTCCTAAGCGCGGATTGTTTGTGCAGCGCACGATTTGTTGTGCAATCCGGGCATGGCTGTAAGGCCGGGCGCCCGGGGTTGCTCGGGTGCGGCCGCCACCGGCGGCCGGTCATTTCGCTAAGGTCGGATCAGGTGAGCGCGAGCGCGCGCAAACGCAGATCGAGGGCGGTTGCCTGGCGGGCGTTCATCGGCGCGATCAGGCCGGCACGGTGATCGGCCAGCGAGCGCAGACCAATATCCGTGCCCTCGAATGCCGGGTAGGTCACGATCGAAACGTCGATCAGGCTCGAGACCTCGAGGATTGTCCGTTTCGGGATCTCGCCGGTTTCGTCCCATTCCTCGCGACCGACGCGGAAGGAATAGGACATTTTGTCAAGATCGCCGCGGCTCATCTTGGGCAGGATCCGCGCAACGTCCGGGTCGGCATCGATCAGGCTTGTCTCGGCGAAAAGCCCGCGCGCATCGACCGAAAGCGAGAGCGTGCCAGACCGGGTGCGGGCCAGGGGAAGCCCCTTATGCTCGATCAGGAAAACGCAATCATCCTCGAGCACATTGTCGAACGCCCCCGGCACGACCCGCTCCTCGAACCAGCCGCCAATATCGGCCCATTCGTCGAAAACCGCCGCATGGCCGGAAACCCTGGTTTCGCCCTTCTTGGCGCGCAACTCGATCGGCAACCCGCCGCGGGTCTCAAAATTAGGTTTCGTCATCGCCTTCGCCCTCTTTCGGTGTTGCGCCGGGCGTCTTGCCGAGACCGAGATCGGCGATCGGCATCATTGCGCCCTGCATATAAAGCCCCTCACCGCCCGCAATGTCGGGCCGGTTGTCCATCCGCCGCGCCTCGTTTGGCGTGATCTGACCGGTCGAGATCTGTCGTGCAAGCGCCTCGGCGCGATCCTTCAAGGCCCCGCGCGCCAGGGCGTCGAGATTGACCTCGGCGTAAAGCCGCGCGCCGGGACCAAAGACCTTGAGGTTGACCTGTTGCTCGAACTTGCGCACCAGCGGAAAAATCGAATGCTTGACCGCGTGCAAATCCTGTTGCTCGGTGTTGGAATAAGTGCCCTTGCTCAAGTCCTGCAAGAACACCGGCGGCAGGTTCCAGATCCGGGCGAACTCCTCGACAAGATACTTCTTGACCTCGACCATCTGCATCTTTTCGGGCTCGACCCCGAGCGGCGAGATCTTGTGTCCGGTCGGCAAGGCAATCGCGTTGCGTCCGGTTTCGGCCGCCTCCTGGATTGCCGCCGTCATATCCTCGGCCGCGCGGGTGGCCCCGGCCGGCGTGGCGATCGGCCCCTCGAGCGCAAAGAACGGCACGCCGCCCTTGTCGAAAAACCGCCCGCCATAGCGCGAAACCGCGAGCGCGAGCCCGATCACCTCGCTATTTGAAAAGATCGGCGAGCGGGCCGAGAGACCGTTGCCGCTCGGCATCATCATCAGATCGATCACCTCGCTCGCAACGTATTTGCGATGGGCGCGCGCGTCCCGATAGGCATAGGACAGTTTGCCGCCCGGACGGCGCACGTCCAGGCGCGAGACCTCGAGCGGCCAGACCGCAAGCAATTCGTTCTTGCCGTTGAACTCGAGAAACGAGACGTGGCGGCCATAGGTCGAAAAGTCGGTGAAAGCCTGTTGCCGCCAATCGAACGCGGTCAATTCGGCATGGGCGGCCTGGTTGAACACATAGGCGGCCGGATGATCGGAAACCTCGGACCGGGCGCCGTCCTTGCCTTTTTCATAAATCTTGATCGGAAGCGCCGCCAGCGTGCGGCCGTAAAAATTGACCGCCGCCCAGATCGCCGGAACCTGCAACGCCGCCTCGATCGACAAGGCGCCCCCGCCATAGACCCCCGGCGTGCCAAATCCCAGAAACTCCATGATCCCGGAATTGCCGAGCGACATGGAACCCGAAATGCTATCCGCGCGCGCCTCGGGCTCGGGCGCCTTGGTGATCGCCGGCGATGCGGGCGGCGCGGGCGGCGCGGCCCGATTGCGTCTGAAAAGTCTCATGCGGCCCCTTTCACGAGCGAAAATTTCGGATCGTCCCAGGGCGATACCAGCGGCACCGCCGCGACCGGGCCGCGGCTCATCAGTTTTCCGGCCATCACAAGCGCGATAAGCGGGTCGATCTTCGCTTTGCCGTTGGTGGATTTGCGCATTGCAACCGCGTCGCCGATTTGCTCGACCTTGGCATTCGAGAGGCACCAATCCAGAAGCGGTTGCCCGCCATGGCGGAACCGCTCGAGCATCAGGATCCGCTCAAGATCCCAGATCGCCGGTGAAAGCTTCACCCCTTGGGGAACCATTTCGATCATCGCCTCGGTGATCCCGGCCGCCGCCAAAGCCTGTTTCAGCCCCTCGGCGGAATACGGGTCGATCCCGATCGCGTTTGTCGCGGGCAAAATCCCCGCCTCGAGGAGGCGCGCGCAGATCTCGACCATTTCATCGAGATCCTGGCCCGCACGATCGCATTTGATCAAGTCGCCATCGGCGACAAAACCCAAAAGCCTCGGCGCAATATCCTTGCGCCGCTCGAATACCGGCTTATGCGCCCAGGCCCGCGACCAGGCCAGCCAATCGCCCGTAGCGCGTTCGAGCCCGATCACCGAGATCGAGGCAAGGTCATCGAGACCGCCGAGATCGATCCCGGCCACCGCCACCGCGCAGCGCGTCAGGATCGCCTCGAGGTCGAGATCCTCAACCGGCTTGGGCCAGTAATCGACCCCGATCCAGCGCGTGCCGTGCAACGCAAGTCCGATCTGGATATTGAGCATCTGACTTGCCCAGAGCCGGAACGCCTCTTTGCCCTTGTCCTCGGCCTTGCGGTATTCCCGTTTCAGCCGGTCAAGCTTGACCGATCGGCCGAGGTTCGGTTGCACCATGTACCAGGTTTCAGGATCCGCCCAGGGCCGGTTTTCATCGATCTGCCAGGCCTCGGGAAACTCATAGATGCAAACCAGCGTGTTGACCTCATCGAAGGTTTCGCCGTCGCGCACCGAGCGCGCATAGTCCAGTTCGGTTTTGAACACACCGGCCGGCGGTTCATCGCTTTGCGTGCTGATAAAGACCAGGAGCGAATTGTCCCTTGTGATCATGTTTTGCCGCAACTGCGTGAGGATCCGATCGGCCTGGGCCGTGGTTCCAAGCAAGTGCAATTCATCGACGATCGTCAGGACCGGAATTTTCCCGGTCACGATCTTCATGGAAAAGGTCTTGATCGACAGGCTCGCGCCGTTGCTGCGATCTACGATCCGGCTTTTGTGCTCCTGAATATCAAAACGGAAAAGAAGATAGGGATCGGCGCCCTCCTCATCGGGCCGATCGGCGCGGATCATGTCGGCCGCCTGTTTCAGGCAGGTGTTTGCGATCTCCTGTGTTGCCGCGACGATCATCATTTCGACGCCCGGCGTCTTGTTCATCACCAGGGCGGTCAAGCCAAGCGCGGCGGTATAGGTCGTTTTGCCGTTCTTTTTCGGCACCAGGCAAAAGACCTCACCCACCGCCGGCGCGCCGGTTTCTGGATCGATCGCCCCGATCGCGCGGCGCACGATCTCGCGGAACCAATCGCCGGCCGCATCTTCCAGAAGCGGTTGCCCGGCAACATCTGGAATGCGGAAACTGTCAAAATACCAGGCCGCATCGGCCGCGAGATCCTCATCAAGCGGAAGAACCGGCATGGGCGGAAGCCCGGCCTTGAGCCGATCAGCCCAATCGGTGCAGGAGAAATCGAGCGGCATCTAGTGCACCCGGCCCGCCCATCGGCCGCGCGGGTTTTTCGCCTCTTTTTCGAGCCGGGCTTTCTTGCCGAGTTTCTCCTCGGGCGCGACGGCCTCGACCGGCGCGGCGAGTTCGGTCTCGAGCGGCACGATCCCGGGCGCCCTGGTCGCGCTGATAAAGTGGCGCGCCGCCGAGACATTGCCTTGCCGCATCCGGTGCAGCATGACGGCCGTTGCATCGCCCTCGATCATGTCGCGCCCGGCCCGCAACTCTCGGGAAAAATGTTTGCGTAGCGTTTTTTCGCTTGTTCCCATGTAGCGCGCAATCCGCTCCTGGCTCCAATCCTTTGCCCGCAATGCCGCCACAAGCATTTGATTTTCTTTGGTTTTAGCAAAGGAAGGGCGCCCCCATCGGTCGCGGATCTGGTCAGCCGGGAAGCCGAATAGGTCAAGATCCCCGGTTTTGGCCTTGGTTTTCGCTGTCATGGGAAAAAAAGTCTCCGCATGTGTGGTGCGTGGGTCTGCGAGATGGGTGGTTTTCAGAGATTGGACCACCCCCCGGGCCTTTTATCGACCCGCGCGGCTTCCTTCTCTCGCCGTTGCTTCTCGCTATCGTGCCAGCATTTCGCGACCGCTTGCAGGTTCGCAGGGTTCCAGAACCGAACCGGATCGCCACGGTGCGGTTCGACATGGTCGACAACCGCACTATGCGCCCTGTTAGGCGTGCCGGTCAGAAGCGCGCCGGTTTGCTGGCAGGTCCAGCCATCGCGCGCCAGGATTTCAAGCCGGAGCACCTTCCAGCGCTTTAAGTTGTACCAGCGCCGCCATGGTTCATTCTTGCGCCGCAACCTGTCCCGGTCGCGGAACGCAGCGCGGCGGGTGTCCGGGGCGCTCACAACAGAGCGTCTCCGCCCTCGTCATCCTCGCGCGTCAGCTTGAGGTGGCCGGGGTCGATTGCCTCGAGGAGGCGACCAAGACGCCACCAGCCCGAGCCATAGGAGGCCTTGGCGCAGCGGCTTGAAATCGTCTCATCGGGATCACCGAACATCAGCGCATTCGCCAACTGGTCGACCGCAATCAGAATGTTGAGCACATAGCGGCCGAGAAACGTGAGCATCGCGCGGCACCCCGGAAATGCAGCGGCCGCGCCTCGGGGTTCGAGGGCGGCCGCCTGGGTCAGGTTTCGCCGGTCGCAGTTCTGGACCGTTGGGCACTTAGCTGGCGAGCGTATTGCCTGCCGTCAAGAACTTTCGCGCGGTACCATGCGCCCAAGCCCATAGCATTCGGCCAGATCGTCGAGCATCAGGAGCGCCGCCGCGCCAAGCAACCGGGTCGTGTGCGCCTGCTTTGACCACCCGGCGCGGCGCAGGATCTCGGCAATGTCCCGGCCCTCGATCGCGACCGCGACCAACAGGTCAAGCGCCTTTATTTCATGGCGTTTTGGCGATGGGCGGCCCAATGGCAGGACCACCCGGGGCCGCCATGCGATACCGCCCTTTTCGCCCTCGGTGCGCACCAGGTGGCGGATCGCTTTCAGCGAGGCCGCGAGGCGCTGCGCGTGCTTGATTTTTGTTGTCGCGCCACCATCGGGAATACCGGCGCTAGAAATACTCCCCTCGATCGCGGCACATGAACTCGCCCCGATCTTTTCGCAGGTATCGGCGAAGATTCGGGCGGCAATCCGGCGCGTGTCTTTCTCGGGCAGGCGCGCCAATAGCATCGGCTCACGCCGGCGCGCCGTCCTGTAACCGGGCGGTGTGGCAGGCTCATCGAACCGCCCGGTTTCCGCCGCGATCTCTGACAGGACAACCGGGCGCGCGGCAAGGCCCGGCACCGGCCGGGCGCCATCACCCTGCCCAACCCCGGCGCGACGGGCGGCGCGACGGGCGATGATCGCGATATTGATCCCCTCGATCAGCGCCCGAGGGTGGTGCGGTGTGGTTTGCATTTTGGCCTGCTCCATATCTTGTGCGGATCGAATGTAGCCGCGCCATATGTTGATTACTCAGGGAGTTTTATGATTTTCAGGGAGTTTTCAAAACAGTAATCAGGGAGGTTTCAAACCTATAAGTCATTGAATTAACGCCGCTTTCCGGGATCAGGGAGCGCAGGGAGGTTTTTTGTCGCCTGACGTGTGAGCAAATCCTGACCCCGCACCCCTTGCCCCTCTATAGAAATAAGCCCCGTGAATTTTCTCCCTGCGCTCCCTGAAACACGGTCGCGAAATCTCAACCCCTTGTTTTTGTTTCCGAAACTTGCCCTGATCGTCAGGGAGTTTTGAACCTGAAATCAGGGAGAAAGGGAGTTTTTCAACGCGGGACGATCTAAATAAACCGGGGTGCGGGGTGCGGGGATTGAATCAACGAGGCCCGAGCGCGCCCGGCCGGGCGACCCGCACCACCGGCCAACCGGCCGCGCAGATTGGCCGCGAGAGCCTCACCAGGCGGCCCCGGAAACGCGAAAAGCCCGCCCCGGTGCTAACCGGAACGGGCCAGATAACGGCGCTGAGGCGAGGGATCAGGCGGCCGCAGAGGCCTTGCGCAACCTGAGACCGACATAGCCGTGGTGACTGCGCTTGTGCGGGCGGATCACTTCCAGCGTTTCGGGATGGACATAGGCCACCGCCAGCGCGGCCAGGGCGCGGTTGAAGCCGCGACCGGCGGGAACCTCGCGATGGGTGCTGATCGCCCATTTGCCATAGGCGCGGGTCAGATCGCCAAGCGACACGAAATCGGCCGAACTTCCGGTGATAACACATTGTTTATCAAGGAACTCCCGGATCGCGCGGCCCAGGTCCGACTTGTCTGGCGGTGTTGTCGAGACCGCGGGCAGGGGCGATCGCGCCCAAAGCCGTTGCGCCGCCTTGCGCCCGTAGGAAATGCGCGCCTCGCGCACCATCGCCAGCCAGTCGCGCATGTCGTCATCCATTTCGACCGCCAGCGGGTCGAGTGCGGGCGCGGCGGGCGGGCTGGACACGTCCTCAGCTTGTGGCGGCCCCTGATAGGAACCCGTGCGCCGGATCTCGGGCAGAGCCTTGTTGAACACCCAGGCCTGAAACTGCTCGGCCGAGGGTTTGCGAGACCTCACGACCATACGATAGAGCCCGCCTTCGCTGACCGTGAGCACTTCCTGGCGTCCGCCGGGGGTAGGTACCGAACACACACCCTTTTCACAGTCCGGATAATTGCGAAGATGATTGGCAGGCAGGCCGGTGCCCAAAACCTCGCAAACATCTTTTGCGACGAACCAGGGTTCACCGGCCTCATCGAGGATCACGCGCACCCGGCGCGTATTGAAAACGAAAGACAGATCAGACATGATGACCGCCTTTCACTGCCTCGATCTCCTCGAGATCCGTGGCGATCACGCCGAGGATGCGCGCGAGGAAGTGCGCCAGCCCCTCGATCACGTCGAGCACGGTGCGATCGGCCGCGCCGCCGGCCTCGAGCACCAGGTGTTGAATGTGGCGGGTCAGGGTGGCGGCATAGGCCAGATCCATTCCCAGGTTATGCGGATTGATTGTGTCAGCCATGAAGGGCCTCCTAGAGTTCAAATTGAACCCGGGGCCGCTTCCAAACGGGTGCCCGGGCAACAACAGGTTGGAAGACCGGCCTCTAGAAACCGGCGTGCCCGAAGGCACCCCATTGCGCCCGGACATAGCAAAGCCGCGACGAATGGCGCGGCTTTCAGAGCGCCTAGAGACAAACGAGCTTCCAAACCCGACAACCCACCATTTCGCAGGTTGCACCGGGACGCTGCCCGCGCGCGCGGCCTCTGTCAATGTAATCATGCTGCTTGCCTTTTATGTTGTGATCCGCACCTTTTATTGTGCGATGCGTGGCCATGCAAGGGCAAGCGCGCCAGTTTTGCACATTGCCGCCGTCCGCCATCCCGGCCAAGGTAGCCGGATTGATTAATCGAAGTTGGAGGATCTCATGCGCGCCGTTATCGCATTCCTGGCCCTGTCGGGCTGTGTCAGTCAGGAATTTTACGTGAAATCGAATGTCACCTTCGACCGGTACAACCGGGACGTGGTGGCCTGTCAGACCGAGGTGACGCAGGCCATTCCTTCAAACACGCAAGTGACCTTCGACCCCATCACGTTCTGGATCTATTCGACGGATCGCAACGACAAGCTGCGCCAGTCCGCGATGGGCATCTGCATGAGGGACAAGGGCTATACGCAGGTCGAATTGCCCTATTGCACCAAGAACGCGGTCGAGGCGACCGAGAACGGTTTCGGCTCGATGAAGCGCCCGAACCAGCGCCTGAACATTCAACCGAACTCGTGCTGGGTCAACACAAACCAGGGCGAGAGCCGGTTTTACACGCAACCCGCGGACGAACCGACCTAGAACGCAAAAAGCCCGCCCCGGGGCGATCGGGGCGGGCTTGATTGGGGGGGGATGTGCGTGAGGCCCCCAGCGTTTGCCGCCAAAGCGATTGTCCCATGCCTCCGCATAGCAGTGGTCACACGCGGCGCTGACTTTCGTGCATCCAATCCACGGATTAAACGTGTGGGTTGTCCATTCGATGCTTGAGTTCTCAGCCATTGGTCAGCCGGTCCTTTAAGTAGCAGGCAGCAACGGAACGTCCGCGCGCCCTTTGTAGTGGTTCTCAATGGCTGGTCGGGTCGCCTCTGAAACCGTCCGCCCGTCAGGCATGACGATGTTCGCGAGGAAGGCTTCCTCGAAGGTCTCAATGCCACGTTCTGCGCTTTCCAGTTTGCCTTTGATCGTCAGCGTCATAGCGCGCCAGATCGAGCGCTCTGCCTGGGCACCTTCGGGCAGGTCCATGCGAAACAGGATGTTGCGGCCCATCAGCGAAAAGGCGATCTGAACACGCCCCTGGCGCTCCATGACCGCGAACGCATCCGCGCCGTATCGTTTGACCAGCTTCTCGATCTCAGCCTTTGACTGTGTAACCGGAACCTTTGTGCGTTCGGCGTAGGCCATTCGATGTGTCCGCATTCAGGTGCTCACTTTGCCGTGTGCAATCAGACCTGTCGCATCGGCATTGTAGATACGTGACGTTGCGTTCTGCGCGACAAGGCGCAACCCATCGTGATCGATCTCCGCAAGCACGCTCGGCCTTGGATTGTAGTGATCCGCCCGAAGCACATAGTGAACCCTGCAACCGGCCAGAAGCATATCGCCGATCAGCACATACCAGTTTGTTGACCGGGCGTTTGCCTTGACCCCAAGCGCCTCGGCGGCATCAATTACGCCGTGAACCGTCCCGAACACCGCCCGATAGTTTTCACCGTCCGGGGCAAAAAACCAATCTTCGGCCGTAATCAGGTATTTTTCGCCAATCTGCATTTCATACGTCCCTTGTGTTGATCTGTTGAAAATCACTCAACGGCCGGTCAACCGCTTCCTTGCGCGCCTCGGCGGCCGCGCGGCACTTCTTGCAGGCCCAGAGCCGTCGCTGCCCCGGCCGGCGCGCGGCGCGGCCGCCGGCGCGCTCGAACCCGTAAGGCGCGTGCGGATCGCCGCAAAGATCGCAAGGATGATCGCGCGGGTCGGGTTTTTTCATCGCACCATCCCCAGGCCACAAGCGCGCAAGGCCTGGGCCGCCCGAACCCCGGACGCGAGCAAGGCCGTGCCGGTGCCGGGCGATGCGCCAACGGTCCCGTCCGGCCGCTCGAACTTGATTTTCGGGGCGACAAAGCATATCAGATTTGCGCGCGGCGCGAACTCTTGGAACCACGGCGCCGAGGTACGATCGGGAACAAGCGCCACCCCGTTGCCATGCTCAAAAAATTTCGAGAGCCAGGCCCGCTTGGTTTTCTGGTGGCCGAAAGGCGGGTTCATCCAGACCAGCCCGAACCATTGGTTTTCCAGGCCCGCGCTCGACCACCAATGCCGGCACGGGACATGGCGCGGCCCGTCAACCGGCGCGGCAACATCGAGATCGAACTCAAGCCCGAGCGCCTCGAAAACATAGGCCGGCGTGTACCAGTCATCGCTCTTGCCGGCCGCCTCATAGGCGCTCATCGCCGCGCCCTCAATTCGTCGGAGAACGCCGCGATGCGGTTGCGGGCCTCCTCGTTGATCCTGATCCCGTACCAGCCATGCACCGAGCGCTTGTGCGCCTTGAACCGCGCGCCGCCCTTGCCGAACACGACGCCGGTGCGCTCTTTCAGGGCATCGGTGATCGTCTTGCGCCGCCATGTCGCCTGTCCGCTCGCGATCATCCAGGCGTTGAACGCATCGGCCATGTCCTTGCCCTCCTCGAAGGTCTCGCCGTCGATCTCGCATTCCTCGGTCAGGAAAACCCGCATGAAGTCGCTCGCCTGGCGGTAATTCTCGGTCGCGGTCTGGATCGTCTCGGGGATCGCCAGGCCCAGCCTGAACCACTCGAGCGCGCCCTCGACAAGCCATGTCAGCACCCCGTCGCGCTCGGCCCAGAGCCGCTCGGGCAACAGGGGATCAACCTCATCGATCGGGATTTGTTCATCAAAATTGACCAGGACCAGGCGGCGCCAGATCCCATCGTCGCCGCCCTTGATATTTGGCAGGTAGTTGCCCTGGATCGTCAGTTTGAACTCGGGCGAAACCTCGACAAATTCCTGCTGCATCCGGCGCACCAGGATCGCCTCGCCGCCGGTCAGTTGCTTGACCAGCGCCTCTTTGAGCCCGGTGCCGCGCTCGGGTTCCGAGGCGCGCACGAAACGCGCGCCGGGCAGGCGCACGAGATCGGGCGTTGCGTCCGAGCCCTTGCGTTGCTCGGCCCCGGTCAGGCTCTCGATCGGGATCGTGGTCGAATAGCCGCCCATGATTTTCGCGATAAGGTCGACCAGGGTCGATTTGCCGTTGCGGCCCGCACCATAAAAAAACGTGGTCTTTTGTTCGGTCGTGAGCCCCGTGAGGCAATAACCGAACCAGCGCTTCAGGAAGGCCCGGATTTGCAAATCGGGCTGGATCCGCTCAAGAAAGGCCTCGAACTCGGGCGCTTTGGCCCCCGGCTCATAGGTCGCATCGCAGATCTTTGTCATGCGCGCGGCCCGGTCATGTTCGGAGATCTCGCACCACCAGATCGGATCGGTGTTGCCGAAACTCGCCTCATGTTCGTCGACCAGGCCGCGAAACCGCAGGATCCCGCCCAGCGTGTTGATCGCCGTCTTGTCGGAATTGAGATCATCGATCCCGACGCAGCGCTGCACCTGGGCCTCGATCATCATATTGGCAATTCGGCCGGAATTGCCGCTTGTCTTGGCGTGGTTGCGGTGATCGCGCTTGCGGGTCGCAAGGTATGAGCGAATGTCATTCGCCCGATCGGCGGTCTTGCGCAATTCCTTGAGCCGCGCCGGCGGATCGGTCTCGCCCTTGCTTTCAGCCTCAAGCGTGGCCAATTCGGATGCGGTATCGCGCGCCAGGTCGAGAGCCTGGTCCTCCCAGGGCTCAAGCGCCAGATACGCGACCTCCTCGAGGATCTTGCCGCCGATCTTTTGCGCGTCGGCCCGCACCGCGATCGCATCCTCATCGGGCGCCCATAGCCTGTCATCCCAGCGGAACCAGCCAAGCCGCGGCACGAAAAGCAGATTTTCACCGAAATAGGTGATCAGCCGTTGACCGTTGCCGAAATCGTTTAGCGGGAAAGACCCGCCGCGCGCGAGAAGCGCGGCCGCGCGGGCCTCCTCACCATCATCGGGCGGGCCGGGATCGGCCCCGGGCGGGTCGGTTTCAGCCGGTCCGACCGGCTCGGCCGCCTCGGCCAGTGCCTTGACCTTTTCCAGTCCGTCGCGCTCATCTGTCATCGATCTCACTGCCCCTCATCATCATCGCTTGCCCCGTGTGTTTTTTTCTTGATCAGATCGTTGAAATCCTGCCCCGCCGGTGCCGGCGCGATCAGGCCCTCGACCCCGCGCCGCACCGTGCCGGCCCGGCGAAGCCCCGCTTCCAGCTTGGCGCGGGTCATTGCCGGCGCGCTGTCGCCATCCTGTAGATAAACCAGCTTGCGGATCTCCTCGGGCGGCACGAACGCGCGCGTATCGCCGAGATCGGGCAGGCCCGACCATTTGAGCCCCGAGAGCCGGATCATTTTCCCGCCCATATTGTCGAGATCCACCCCGGCCCAGAAACACGCGCCCGGCCAGGCACCCGAAACCATCACCGAAAGCGTGGTTTCGATCCCCTCGCCCATCACCATGACGCCGGTGCCACCAACCCGCGTGAAGCGGATCGCGCCGCCCTTTTTCGACCCGCGCACCTTTTTCGCGGGCACCGGGTCGCCGGCGCGATCACGGATCCGGGCTTTCTGGCCGGGCCGGTCGGGATCAAGCCAAGTCTGGTGCACCGCCGTAATCCGGCCAAAGGGATTTTGCACCGCGGCAATCATCGCCGGGCCTTCATGGATCACCGCGAACCGATCGCCGGCCCTGCCATACATCTTGTGCGCCGCGATAAACCGCAGGCTTGGCGGCCAGGTTTCGAGCCGGATCCCGCGCGCGGCTAGATAGGTCTCGGCCAGCGTGCCCCGGCCATCGACGGCCGCGCGAAACATGGCGCGCGCCTGGTCAGTCGCCCGGTCGCGATAGGCCTGCGCCGCGCGTTCCTTTTTCTTTTCCGCCTCGGCCCATTTGCGCCGGCGCCGTTCCTGCGCGGCGGCATCGGCCACCGAGACCGCCCCGCCGTCGATCCAGTCGATCGCGCTTTTGAAATCGACCCCGAGCACATGCTCGACCAGCGCAACCTGATCCCCGCCGCGCGCGCAGATCCGGCAATTGAACACGCCCGAGGCATCATTGATCGAAAACCGATCCTTGCCGCCGCAGACCGGACAGGGCCCGACATGCTCGCGCCCGGTGCGGCGCAGCCCCTCGATCCCGAGGCGCGCGGCGATCTCGAGGATCGGGATTGCCTTTGCATCCCTCAGACGATCCTCGAGCGCGTTCATGGCCGCGCCGTCTTTCGATCGAAATCGGGACAATCCCGCGCATCCCGGCGCGGGCCTGTCGGCGCGGCATGTCGCCGGCACATGCCCTCACCTTCCTGGCGCAACTCGCCGTCGAAATCCGCGCACACGCCACAGACCCGGCGCAGGTGCAGCTTGCAACTGCGCATGAGTGGGTTTTCGATCGGGTCACGCAACCGGAAGCGAGACGCCGGCAATTGCACGCCCGCGCGCACGCCGCTCATGCCGCCCCCCGGGTCATCCGGGCGCGCAAGGGCCGCAACCGGGCGGCAAGGTCTTTCATCGGATCGGGTGGAAGGGCCTCGGGCGCGTCCTCGGCCAGGCGCAACCAGCCTTGCACGATCGCGGCGAGCATTTCGGCCGGGCTTGCATCGCTGGCCGCGGCCAGTCGCTCGACAAGCCCGCGCTCGCGGGCGGTCAGGGCACCGAGGATCTCGGCGGCCTCACCCATGGCCACCCGTCCCGACCGCCGCCTCGAGGCGCGGAACGGGTGGCAATTCGAGACCCTTTTCGAGCGCGACGGTGCGCAAATGCGAGATCAGCGCCCGCGCGTTATCAAGCATGATCTGGCGCTCTGGATCACGCAGGAAGCCGCCGATCGAGTTGCGGTGCCGGCCGGTTTCATGCGCCAGCCGTGTCGCCGAATAGCCGGTGATAACCAGCGCGCGCTGCAACCAGTCGCGAAACTCGATCGAACTCGGCAGGCCGGTTTGCTCAGGCCGTATTGCTTGGTTCATTCTCTGCCCCTAGATTTTGGCAGGCCCGCACAGTGCTTGCCCTGTTTAATATGCAGCGCACAATATATTGTGCGGGTCAAGGGGAAACCTGCCGAAAAAGGCAGGTTCAGTGCGCCTTGCTCTTTTTGTTGTGCGAAATTACCTTTGCCAAATACAGGCCACGGGCGAACCGGGGCGGAAAATCACGATGAGGCACCATGGACGGGATCAAGGATCGGGCGGAACAAGGGCTTGCCGCGGCGCGTGAAAACCTGCGGGTGGTCTGCGCGCTGCAAAACCGGAACTATTCGGAAGTGGCGCTCGAGGCCGGGCTGTCGCGCAATGCGCTGTCGCAATTCGTCGCCGGCAAAACCAGTCTCAGCTTTGCCAATATGCTCAGGATCTGCGAGGCGCTTGGCGTGCCCATTGGCATCATCAGCCGAACGGACGGGATCACGCCGGGCCGGATCCGCCTGCACCGGACCCTCGAACGCCTGCCCGAGCACCTGGCCGAAAAAGTGTACCAGATTGCCCGCGAGGAGCGCGGGCGGGACCAGGACTGACCCGGTGCGCGGCGCACGCCTCATCGAGCAGGGCCAGCGCATCGAGGCGCGCGGCCAGCCGGTTCAGGGCGGTCTCGGAAAGATCGGCGGTTGCGTCATGGATCCGTTGGATCCCAGGCTTTTCCATCATCATATTCCTGTAATTTATTTTGTGCACGGCCCCTTTCTGCGAGCGGCTCAACGCATCCCTAGCAAAACTCCCTTATTAAGCGCAAGACACAAAATATCTTTCATTGCACATCAAAACGTGCAAAACCTCTCTCAACGAACGAGAGAGGCAATTTCATGGACCCCCAAAAGGCACGCCGGCTGGCCCTTGTCGACAAGGCCACAACCCGCGCGATCTCCTGCACCATCGCCGCGATCGCGCTTTACATGGCGGCCCATTGGCTCGGGGTACTCCCGTGGAGGTAGAAAGCGAAACCGGGCCATTTCTGGGCACGGATGCGGCGATCCTGTGGCTCCGCGGATTTGGCGTCGAAACGTCTCGGAGCCTTCTGGATGATCTGCGCGCGCGCGGCACCTTGCCATTCATCCGCGCGCGCGGGCGCATCCGCATCCTTTACCGGCGCGCGGATCTCAAGGCCGTGTTCATTCAGGAAGGCACCCCATGCTTAGGCTCATCCGGCGGCCGGGCCGCGAAAACTGGTACTTGCGCGGCACCGTCCAGGGCCACCGCCTATTCGAGAGCACTGGAACTCGCGCGCGCGGGGAAGCCGAAGCGATCCGCCACCGGCGCGAACAGGAGATCCGCAACCGTCACGCCCATGGCCCGCGCGCCACGCTGACGTTTTGCGAGGCCGCCGAGACCTATATGATCGCCGGCGGTGAGGCGCGGTTTCTCGAGCCCCTGCTTTTGCATTTCGGCACCGAGACGCTTTTGGGCGAGATCGGCAACCAGGCCGCGAACCGGGCGGCCGCGGCGCTTTATCCATCGGCCGCCCCGGCGACGATCAATCGCCAGGTGATCACCCCGATCTCGGCCGTGATAAATCACGCCGCCCATGAAGGCCTTGCCCAATTTCGGCGCTTGAAAAAACGCAAAGAGAACAACGCCCGAACCCGTTGGCTCACCCCCGAGGAGGCCGAGGCGCTTCTTGCCGCGCTCGATCCGCATCTTGCCGCGCCGATCGGGTTTTGCCTTGGCGCGGGCACCCGGGTTTCCGAGGCGCTCGCGATCCAGGCAAAGGAATTTTATCCCGCCACGGGCGAGGCCTTCATCGCCCGCGCCAAAAACGGCGAGGCGCGCATGGTCAGGCTTCCACCGCGCGCGCGCGCGATGATTCTGGGCGCGGGCGTGCCGGATCTCGGGCCGATCGCCCGGACGCCGAAAGGCAAACCCTATGTCATTCGGGAAAATGGGGGCGGCCAGATCTCGGGCGCGTTTCGCAAGGCGTGCGATGCGGCCGGGCTCGGGCGCGATGTGGTGCCCCATACGATGCGGCACACATGGGCAACGTGGTTTTATGCCCAGACCCGCGATTTCGGCGGGCTTCTCGATCTTGGCGGGTGGCGCAAATCCGATATGGCGATGCGCTATCGCAAGACCGCGCCGGCCGATCTCGGCCAGCGTTTGCTTGATTTTGGCTGGGATTTTCGCGAGGGCGCCTATGCCGGGGCGAGCGCCGGTGTGACCTCGAGCCAATCGGTGCCCGCCTGGGGGAAATTCTCGGGCTTGCTGTCGGAATAGACCACGCGCCAGCGCATCCGGTAAAGCCCGGGCGCGGCGGTATCGCCCGCGGCCCAGAGATAGCGCACCACCCCGCCGGCCGCATTCATCACCACCGCCGCGCCCTCGATCGAGGCAATGCCGGGATCGATCGCCTCGGCCAGGAAGGTGACGCTTATCGCGCCGGTAAGATCGATCGCGGCGCCGGCACCATCCTGCAAGGTCTTTTCAACGATCGGCGAAAGATCGCCCTCGGCCATGATGAACGCCATACCGCGCCCCCTTCTTTTTGTTGTCTATTGTGTCCGGTTCGGCCCGTATGTGCCCGAGGCCGCATTCGGGCTTGCATCCACATTCGCGACCCGCGCCACCGAAAGCGCGGCACTGGTGCCCCAACTGATCACCACCGGCGCGATCGACGCGCCGGTGCCGGTCGAGCCGCGCGTGCCCTGCCCGCTGCCCGTGGCCAAGGGCGCGATCGACGCGCCGGTGCCGGTCGAGCCGCGCGTGCCCTGCCCGCTGCCCGTGGCCAAGGGCGCGACGGAAGCGCCGGTGCCGGTCGAGCCGCGCGTGCCCTGACCCGTGCCCGTGGCCAGAGGCGCGATCGACGCGCCGGTGCCACTCGAGCCGCGCGTGCCCTGCCCGCTGCCCGTGGCCAGAGGCGCGATCGACGCGCCCGTGCCACTCGAGCCGCGCGTGCCCTGACCCGTGCCCGTGGCCAGAGGCGCGATCGACGCGCCGCGATCTCCGCTGTTGTGATACCCCGTGCCCGTGGCCAGCGGCGCGATGGAAGCCCCCGTGCCACTCGAGCCGCGCGTGCCCTGTCCCGTGCCCGTGGCCAGCGGGGCGACGGAAGCCCCCGTGCCACTCGAGCCGCGCGTGCCCTGACCCGTGCCCGTGGCCAAGGGCGCGATCGACGCGCCGGTGCCGCTCGAGCCGCGCGTACCCTGCCCGGTGCCCGTGGCCAGCGGCGCGATGGAAGCCCCCGTGCCGGCCGAGCCGCGCGTGCCCTGCCCGGTGCCCGTGGCCAGCGGCGCGATGGAAGCGCCGGTGCCGCTCGAGCCGCGCGTGCCCTGACCCGTGCCCGTGGCCAGAGGGGCGATCGACGCGCCGGTGCCGCTCGAGCCGCGCGTGCCCTGCCCCGTGCCCGTGGCCAGAGGGGCGATCGACGCGCCGGTGCCGGCCGAGCCGCGCGTGCCCTGCCCGGTGCCCGTGGCCAGCGGCGCGATGGAAGCGCCGGTGCCGCTCGAGCCGCGCGTGCCATGACCCGTGCCCGTGGCCAGAGGGGCGATGGAAGCGCCGGTGCCGCTCGAGCCGCGCGTGCCCTGACCCGTGCCCGTGGCCAAGGGCGCGATCGACGCGCCCGTGCCGGTGATCGATTGGCGGGCAGGGCCGGCAAAGCGCCCAAGCCCGAAACGAGACTTTCCAAACCGCATCGCGTTACCTCATCGCCCCGGCCCGCCCGCGCGGCCCATATGTTCTAGAACTGCGCCGCGAGCGCGATCACATCGGCCGGGCAAGCCGGCCAGTTGGCATCGGCCGAAAGGTCCGCATCGGCCTCGGCAAGGCCGCGCCAGGTGCCGCGCATTTGCGCAACCCAGGTCAGACCCGAGACGTAAGTCGCGGTCTGCGCCGTGCTGAAAAGCCCCGCAGCCTGATAACTGGCCATGTTCATTTGTGCCGTTGCATCGGCCACCGCCACAATGCGCCGGGCGCATTCCGCGGCCGCCATGGGATACCGCTCGGCCAGCGTGTAGACCTTCGGCGGGATCACCGGGGCGGTGAAGGTTGTCCCGTCATAGGTCCAGCCCGGACCGACCTCATCCGGGCAAGCGGTCAGGCCATAGGCGGTTGCAAATGTCGCATCCGCCTCGATCACGTTCACCACAGAACCGCTTTTAATTTCCGCATATCGGGCCATCAGGCGTACTCCTCGATGATGATCAAGCCAGGTTTACCGTTGCCACCTTGATACGACGATGTACCATTAGTAGAGGCCCCGCCACCGCCGCCGCCGTAAGCCGTGGCCTCATGACCATTGTAATTGTAAACGTAGGATTTCGCGGATGATCCGTTGAAAGGCGAGTTGCCGCCTATGCCCCCCCACAAGGTCAGACCGTTTCCACCGTAAACGCCAGCAAGGAAAATATCAGGTGTTCCCGTGTTGTTTGAACTTGCGCCAAACCCACCCTCAACTGCATTTGTAGACCCCTCACTCCCCCCACCGCCCCCATTGGCGCGGGCTTTCACGGTCGCACCGTCCAGCAGGGAAGTATGGCCTCCAGAGCCGCCACTGCCACCCCCATAACCCCCATAACCGCCGGAGCCGATTGTGACCGTCAGGGTCGCAAAAGCGGTCACATCTAGCTCGATAAGTGTAAAGCCCCCGCTACCACCGCCA